>Ga0209406_1001673_pt1 | contig 15914 bp, 16 predicted proteins | sample COGITO_mtgs_1204_FD_184808 | JGI IMG/M metagenome (GOLD analysis project Ga0209406, IMG submission 184808) | Pelagic marine microbial communities from North Sea - COGITO_mtgs_120426 (SPAdes) (version 2) | ecosystem: Environmental > Aquatic > Marine > Epipelagic ...
CTATTTAAAAATATATAATTATTTCAGAGGGTTAGCGTTGCTAACCCTCTTTTTTTTATGTAAAATAATATTGACAAATACCTGACGGAGGAATGTTTGTTTGGACCTAACTATTCTCAATACAGCAAACCAACCGATCCCATCACATGCGTATGCGGCGTTCGCTGCGGTCCTAATTGGTGGCTTTCAGTTTGTAAGGCCAAAAGGGACAAGATTTCATAAATCCCTTGGGTATGTTTGGGTTAGTTTGATGTTGTGGGTATGCGTTAGTAGCTTTTGGATCCAAACCTTAAAGATCATAGGGCCTTTTAGTCCAATCCATTTTTTATCTTTATTTACCATTTGGTCTGTTTTTGAGGCGATTAAATCAGCTAGAAAGGGCAATATCATACGTCACCAAAGAATGATGAAACTAATGTACATCCTAGCATTAGTTATAACGGGACTGTTTACGCTTTCATCTGGGCGAACAATGAATGAAGTTTTTTTTAGTGGTTAAACATAACAACAGTGCCTTAAAGTAATATGAGTAAACATTTGTGACAGGTTGTTGAGGGCAGGGTACTGTTAACAACGATCAAATACTTTTAAGCGTTGACAAAACATTGACATAAAATAAAGTACTACCCAACTTATTGATATTATTAAGGTAAATACAGATACCAGTTCTCCAAGCGATAGCGCTTTATTTAATAATATATAATTATTTCATAGTGTTAGCGTTTCTAATCCTCTTTTTTTATGTAAAATGATATTGACAAATATCTGATGGAGGAGTGTTTGTTTGGAGCTAACTATTCTCAATAAAGCTAACCAACCAATCCCATCACAAGTTCAATTGACGGTTGGCTGTCTTAGCTTGGATTGCCTTAACTTAACTTAACTTAACTTAACTTTCTGACACACTTCCCGTCTTTGTAGTGTTATCTTGGCATTATACTCTTTAAATATTACAATTTAGATCACGTAGTAAAACCTAGAGACCAACTTCTTTACAGTCAAAAGGTGTAGACTGATAGATCTCATTGATCCAATTTCCATATAATAAGTGGGCATGCGACCGCCAACGATTTAGCGGTTTCTGGGATGGGTCATTATTTGGATAATAATGTCCTGGGATATTTATCTCTTTAGCATTTTTGATGTCTCGATCATATTCTTGTTTTAATGTAATGCTGTCATATTCAAAGTGATTGAAAATGTAGAGTGCGCGATGTTTTGGGTCTTCGACGAGGCAGGGGCCAGTAGTTTCCGAACCCAACAAGGTCTTCATGCCTTTTGCGGCATTAATTTCCTCTTGTTTCATTTCCGTCCAGCGACTGACGGGTACAACAAAATCATCTGAGAAACCCCTGAGATAAGGTGACGCAGGGTCTAAGTTTTTGTGCCGAAAGCAGCCAAACGCTTTTTTCTCCAAAACATGCTTTTGAATTCCATAGAAATGATTGATCATCGCCATCCCCCCCCAGCATACACCAAGCGTTGAGTGGACATTGGTCTGTGTCCAATTGATTACTTCAGTCATCTCGTCCCAGTAGGTAACATCGGTAAAATTTAAATGCTCAATGGGGGCACCAGTTATAATCAGTCCATCAAATTTTTCGTCGTTTATTTCATTAAATGGACGATAAAATTCCTCCATATGCTTGGATGCAGTATTTTTGGTTTTATGTTCACTCATACGAATTAGGCTTAAATCAATTTGGAGAGGTGTGGCGCCAATCAGACGGGCAAACTGATTTTCGGTATCAATTTTCATGGGCATTAAGTTCAACAGCGCAATCCGAAGTGGACGAATATCTTGGCGAGCTGCGTTGTTTGGATCCATGACCATTACGCCTTCTGCGCTTAATACTTTGTGTGCAGGTAGATTTGATGGTATTTTAATGGGCATAATTTTTCCTAGTGACGCAAAAAGTTTTCAATCGCCAATATTTCTTTCGAGTTCATTTGCGATAAGTTCTTCAAACATGTTAGATGAAGTAACTTTCTTAAGATCCTCATTTTTAATAGCTATTCCCCAATTTGACATTTTTTCATACCTCGGCTGTCGGTGAGTCATAGCTCTGGAATAGGTCCAACGAATGAAATCGTTAGGGTCTACCCTGTCAGGGCTAAGTCCCGTCTCGATTTGATAGCCTTCCCAAGATTTTAACAAAAAGTCCGATTGGTAATACATCGGTTTTGGTGCTTTATCGAAACGTTGGATCAACTCGGCTGTATGACCGCTCGTACCCTTAATCCAAACCATTAATAGGTTTTCAGATAAAGTCTTCAATATTGGGTCATTTTCATTCCATGGGTCAACAACCTCACAAATTGATCCACTGCTATCACAGATGAAATTTTGATATCCATACAAAGTTTGTGCGCGATCAATGAAATGTGCTGTATCAATAAGGGCTGCTTGTTCTGCTTTGTAGTGTTGTGATTGTCGTATTTGATATTCCTCTAGCGGTATTCCACCTTTAGAAATATCACCTGGCTTGCCAAGATAGGTTGAAAGCGGTTCAAGATTATCAAATGTAATATTTGAGGCAATATAAATCGAGTTAGATCTCAAAAGATCAGCCAAAAAAGGTGTTTCCATCGCCACTTTTTTGCAATTGTCTACGATGTGTTCGCCCAGGTAGCGAGTGCCAATACGATAATCAATTGAATAGTGGAACCAATTGTTTTGTTCTCGTAACATTGCTGAAATATGAGTTTTTCCGAGACCGGACATTCCATATAACAATATACGTTTCGCCTTGCTTCTCTTCCAGTCTTGACTGCTTGCATAGATCATCGTGCTTGTATCCCTTGTCGTCTTTCACCCATATGTTAATGTTTATTTATGGACCAGACCTCAATCTACTTTCTATGATTTAGATTTATATAATTGGCTACTAAAATCATCAGAGCACCGGTAACCATAAAAATGTCTAAATCTTCGCCATAAAAAACCATTCCAATTATTGCTATTAGGGGAAGTCTTACAAAATCGAATGGCATTACAACACTGGCAGGCGCCAAAGTCAGCGATTTTGTGAGACAAAAATGGGCGCTAAGACCGGCAAGGCCAATCAATACCAGCCACGATAAATTGTCGGGCGAGGGAATGGTTATTTTGCCATCATACCCTGAACAAATCAGGCCAAAGATAATTTGCAAACTGGTTAGAAAAAATAAGATCTTGGTAAGAGAGTCTGTTTCAGTCAGTTTTCGTGTTATCATAGCTGATGCAGCAAAGCCGATTGCGGCAGTGGCAGCGGCGATTATTCCAATACTTAAAGAACCAATTTCAGGTCTTGCAACGACTAAAACTCCAATAAAGCCCAAAGCTGCAACACATATTTTTCTAAATGTTAATTTTTCTTTTAAAAATATTGGAGCCAAAAGCACAACCCATATTGGTGATGTAAACTCTAGTGCAAAAAGCTGTGCGAGGGGTATTAGTGGCAGTGCAAAAAACCATAGGTTCTGACCCATAAAATGAAAAATATTTCGAATGAAATGAATTGAAAAATTTTGAAAATTTATTTCATGGTGCGTATTTGCGACCCTAGCAGTCGATATTACGATTAAAAACCCAATTAAAGACCGGTATAGCATAATCTCAAACGTATCGAGTTGGTCTGACACGGCGCGCCCGGCAATTGCCATTGATATGAAGGAGAAGATAGCTCCTACCATCCAAGGCGCGGCTTTGCCGTATGGTGTTTTTGAATTTCTCATAATTACCACAAGCTTAGTTTTCAAAAGACGCACTCGTCGTTGATTTGGATAACATCCGTTTTGAATACCAACAGAAGAGTATCTAAGGATTTTTTCGTTATTAGGATAGCCCCAACAGATTCTGCTGTGTTTTTACTGCTAATGACAATTAAAAGTGTGTTTACATAATAACTGATGAATAGCTACTTATTGATTAAAGCTCTTTTTATATTGGGCTGTTGGGTTGGTTCGTAATATCTGCGTAGGTAAGTGTCTTAATTTGCAACCTGCAGAAAGATTATAGGTGCCAAGCCAAATTGTTTCAGCCCGTAAATAGGGGGCATTTCGAATTTTTAACTTAGGATGTAACTCGCGAGGGAACGGTAGGTCCCAATCTTCAGCTTTGAGGTCACGAAATTCAACGTTTAGGTGAATATCTGTATGGGTAAAAAGGTAACGTAATGCTTGAGAGGGAAGTGTTGACGCAAGTTTTAAATTAGGTTCCTGAAATATATCCTTGTTGCTGGTTCGAGACCGAACTTGTGCCAAAATATTGGCCATTGAGCGTGCCCTGTAGCTTATATCTGAAATTAGTTTAGCCCGAGTCCATCCAGAAATTCGAGACTCGCCATATAGTTCACTATTGGTAAGCTCATTAAGTTGACGTGCGAAGTAAGCCGCACCACGCCTTGCCAGTAAAAGTTCCTCGATTGGGGCATTGTGCGCATCGTAACGGGCACCCTTACCTTGGCGCTTCATAAAAGCAGCACGGACGTTCTGATCAGTGGCGCTTAACTCTGAAATTATTGGATCCACTGTATTTAATCTTCCACCTTACTGCGCATGAAATTTAAACGTTCCATAATTGGTGCATCCGAGAAACGGAATAAGTCGAGCTGAGTTTCAGCTTGTAAAGACCAAGAAATCCAGGATGGGACAACAAACATGTCTCCCTTTTCCAAAGTATGAGTTACACCATTCAATAACACCGCTCCACGCCCTTCAAAAACCTGAAAAACTGTTGATCCAACATCTTGGCGTAGGTTGGTCTCAATGCCAGGGCGTAATCTGTGGAACTCACATCGTATTGTCGGCATAACATCGCCACCTGTGGTGGGGTTTATGTACCGTATTGCGGCGTGCCCTTGAGCGGTGGTGGCTGGCTGTCCTTCATCCTCTAGCAAAAATTGTTCGGTGAGCGCGCGATCAGTAATTTCCCATCGATATGCCCCAATTGGCGAAGCAGGTGTGTCTTGTAGCTGAGATAAAGGCCGTAGACCTGCGTGACCCCAAAGCCGTTCACTGCGTGAGTAATCTGGTGTAGCATAATCTGTTACCCGCTCAGAACCAAATTCGAAGAACCCAACATCCATCTGTTGTGTGAAGGGAATATCGAGCCCATCAATCCAAGCCATTGGGCTATCTGTATCATTATGATGCCCATGGAAACTCCACCCGGGTGTCAGCAATAAATCTCCACGCGACATACGAATAGGGTCACCGTTTACGACTGTCCAGACACCTTCTCCTTCCACCACAAATCGAAAGGCATTCTGTGAATGACGATGTTCTGGCGCAGTTTCACGTGGGCCCAGATATTGGATAGCTGACCAAAGTGTGGGGCTAATATAGGCATTTCCATCAAGTCCAGGGTTGGACAGCCCAATTGCACGCCTTTCTCCACCGCGTCCGACTGGAATTAATTCACCAGCCTTTTCTGCGAGTGGTAATAGCCTTGACCATTTCCATACATGTGGCACAGCCTTTGGCTTTGGATGCTCAGGCATTAGATCACCAAGTTGGGTCCACAGCGGCATCAAATGTTCGTCTGCAAATGCCCTGTAAAGCGCCCTAATTTCTGGAGTATCATCAGGTTGCATGGCGTGCTCAACTTTATCCAATTTGGTATCTGATGTCATATTATGGGCTCTCTGATAAGGTGGCTTTGATTTTATTAGGTTGCGTCTGGTCGGGGTGTTGGCGCTTCGCTGTAAAACTGAGAGGGTAATTGATCCCATTTCAGTATTCTAGAAAATTATTTAAGCCTTTTGACTTATTTTAGTTTCGATTTGACCTAATCCTTTTATGGAAACAGTGCATTTGTCACCGTCTACAAGTGGACCAACGCCAGCTGGGGTGCCTGTCATAATTAAATCACCAGGGTGTAACTCTATAGAGTGGGATAAAATCGAAATAATTTCGCTCACTGACCAAATAAGGTCAGCAATGTCAGCGTCCTGCTTTATTTTGCCATTTACAGACAGACTTATTTTGCCCTGAATCAAATGACCAGTTTTTGATATTGGATGGACTGGACCAATAATAGCTGAACGGTCAAAGGCTTTGCCTATATCCCAAGGACGTCCTTTTTCTCGTGCTTGTTGTTGCAAGTCACGTCGGGTTAAGTCGTTTCCAATGGCATAACCCCACACATGGGACAGGCTGTCAGCCTCGGTTATGTCGCATCCATGTTTTCCGATTGCTACTACCAGCTCGGCTTCATAGTGTAAATTTTTTGTTTGTGGGGGGTACGGAATTGAAACATTGTTATCAACCACAGCATCGGCTGGTTTAGTAAAAAAAAACGGTGGCTCGCGGTTTGGGTCGGCACCCATCTCTCGTGCATGCGCTGCGTAGTTGCGTCCTACACAAAAGATACGGCGAACTGGAAAGCGATCTTCGGAATCAAAAACCTCAACAGTAGCCTGCCCAGGTGGTTCAAAAACATAACCCATGAATATCCTTTCGATTGGTTTTATGCTATTCTTTGATAGATTTTGATATTTTTACAAGTGCTTGCCGATCAATTTTTCCAGTCCCAGTTTTAGGTAACTCAGCGATATATTCGATAAGGCGTGGAGACTTGTAGGGTGTAAGCATCGATTTGACGTAATTCCGGAGTGAGAGTGTTTTTTTGTCAGATGCCTCAACGTTGGGAACTAAACTAATAACAGCGCGCAGCGCCATCCGTTTGTCGTCTAATTGATGCGCAAGAACTGCGCATTCATGAACTTCTGGGTGTTCGTTGAGGCAGCGCTCAACTTCTAATGGCCAGACCCATTGGCCAGATATTTTAATAAGATCATCTGCGCGACCCTGAAAGTAGTAATATCCGTCGTGTTCTATAAAACGGTCGCCCGTGTAGACCCATTCGCCACGCATTGTATCACGCGTTTTGTCTGGTCGTCTCCAGTAGATGGGGGCAGAAGAGTCTCCGCGTACATACATTACGCCTTCTTGCCCCGAATCCACTGGAGTACCATGAGGCGTTTCAAGTTTAATCTCAAATCCGCTCACACGAGCACCAGCAGCACCGATGCGATGGTCGTTCAATTTATTGGAAAGATAGACATGTAGCATCTCGGTGGATCCCAGTCCCTCCGTTGGTCCGTGTCCGACCTTTCGTTTCCAGGCATTGTAAACCTCTTCAGAGAGAATTTCTGCTGCTGACATTGATTGGCGCAGTGAGCCGAGGTCTCTATTAAGAATGTCATCGGATCGTGATAACGCGGTAAATAGCGTTGGTAGGCCGAATAAAACTGTCGGTTTATACGTCTCAATGGCATCAAGTACATTTTTTGGGTGAGGGGGCCCTGGCATCATAAGGGCTGTAGCACCTTGCGAAATTGGAAAAATTAAAGAATTACCAAATCCGTAGGCAAAATAAGATTTAGGTACCGAATAGCAGATGTCATCTTCGGAAAGCTTTAGGACATTGTCCCCAAATGAAGCTTGGACATAAGCCATATCATGGTGCAAATGAACTATGCCCTTGGGTAGTCCGGTCGTACCCGATGAATACATCCAAAATGCCATATCGCTTGGATTTGTATCTGCGCAGTCTAGTTCTGTTTTTTGAGTTTTTAAGAACTTTCTTACGTTTAAAAAAAATCTGTGTTCAACATCAGTATTAACTAAAATAGTTTGGGGTAACTCCAGCCCTTCGCGAGTTACGTCTGAATAGACGTCTGCTAGGTTTCCTTCAACAATGGCTAATTTAGCGTCGGCGTCTTTTAGAAAATAAGCTAATACATCCGGTTTTGTTTGGATATTCATCAATACTGGCACAAACCCTGCTCTTACGGCGCCGTAAAACGCCGCAATAAACGTGGGCGTGTCATCTAAAAGAAACGCAATTCGTTCACCTCGCTGTACTCCTGCAGAAATAAAAGCGTTACCCCATCGTGCAGCATCGGCGATCACCTCTCTGTAGGTGAGAATACCAGCTGGTCCAATAAGCGCAATTTTATCTGGTTTTTTTGACAGGTTTTGCCAAAGTATTTCTGAACAGTTTTTATGGGCTGATCGGTCAAACCCTATTTCTATCGCCCCAGGCGACTGTTTTGATACTGGATCTATAATAAGATCAGAATGCAAATTTGTGTCGACCCTACCGTTAGGTTTATTTGGATGGCTGCCATCGTGTGTTTCGCTACCGTTCAAATTAGACATAGATTCTTTCTTAATGGGTTACCTAAAAAAATTCTAACAGTGTTCCAGTTAATTTATGTCTTTTATTATTTGATCTACGCGACATCAGGTAATCTTCAATTAATAACTTCATTTTTTCTTGCTTTTAAATTTCTGATAGGCACCGGCAAACTTTGGCGCCACTTTTAATAGGCGTTCGTCTGTCATTCGCCCTGATCGTGTAAGGTAATCATAGGCAAAATCGATCGGATCAAGTTGCATTTTGTGACCAAAAGATTCGTACCATACGGCAGAAGTGTTAGCAGCATTTACAATTTTGTGGGCGATAGGCTGTCTATGGCTTTGATAAGCCGCCAGCGCCTCATCTATATCAGTATGGTTTTTTAATGATTGAACCAACGAGATGGAATCTTCCATCGCCAACCGAGTTCCTGAGCCTATTGAGAAATGAGCGCTATGGGCCGCATCGCCAATAAGAACGTTACGCCCATAAACCCAGTTTTCGCACCACAACCTTGGGAACTGGCGCCATGTAGATTTATTTGTAATAAGTTCAGTGCCTTTTAAAGCTTTCCTAAACAAGTCCGAACAAATTTGAACACTTTCTATTTCATCCATTTTACTAAATCCGAAGGATTTAAAGGTTTCATTTTCGCACTCAATGATAAATGTACTGCGGTCTGGCGAAAATCTGTAGTGGTGTGCATTTAATGGCCCGTTGCTTGTTTCAATGAAGGTTTGGGTGAGAGTATCAAATGGAATGCTAGCCCCAAACCAAGCAAAGTGATTTTTAAAATATTCCAACTGTGGTTTAAATGTTTTTGCATAAGTACGCCTCACTAGTGAATGGAGACCATCAGCGCCGATAATAATATCCGCTTTCAGTTCATCTAATGATTTTAGTTCTGTTTCAAAACGAACTGGAATACCCAAAGCAGTTGCCCGTTTCCTTAGAACTTCGATTAATCTATGACGGCTAATTGCTGTGAACCCAACACCATCTAATGTAACTTGGCCTGCTGGTAAATTAAGCGTCATATTTTCCCATTTTTCCATAAAAGGAATTATCATTTGATGGATCTCGGGGTCCTCAGATTTAAGAAAAGTTAAAGCTTCATTCGAAAATACTACCCCAAAGCCAAATGTTGCGCCTTCTGGGTTTTGTTCGGTAACGCGAACGCTCACTTGGGGTAGAAGCCTACGGATTAAGATCGCAGTGTATAGGCCTGCAGGACCGGCTCCTAGTATTTCGATTTGTGATAGTTGACTCATTATCGCCAGATGCTCCTTGTATAATTATTAAATCATACGGCCGTTTTACTAACATTAACAACTATCACATCATGATTTGAAGTTTGTTAGAAAATGAATTCGTATTATTGGAGATAAGTCAATAATCCTTCCATAAGTAAGAATTCTTAGTTGAAGCAGGCCCTAACGATTGAAGTATTGTGAGCTTGGTCTGTAAAAAAATATCTCGCATAAAAAAATTAATATAAATTATAGATGTTGACGGCATTAAGTATTTACAACAACAATTAGGTATATGTCTTGGGTGACCATGAACGGGAAATTTCTAAATACATAATCAAGTAGCTAGATCAAAATATCCGTATAGTCATTTTGAAATATTTCAGAGCCAAGGTGTCTGAATGGGAGAAAAAAAATGAAAAATAAATTTATTACAGCTGTAATTGCAGCTGGTTTTGTCGCAAGCGCCGGTATGGCTTTTGCGGAAACGATTAAGGTTGGCTATATCACAACTCTGTCTGGTGGGGCAGGAATTATAGGCAAACAAATGAAAAATGCCGTAGAACTTGCGATGGAGCACAAGGGCGGAAAGCTTGGCGGAATGGATGCGGAAGTCATTTTTGTAGATGATCAACGAAAACCGGATGTTACCAAGCAATTAGCAAATAAATTGCTTAAAAGTGAAAAAGTTGACGTTATTGGCGGAATAATATGGTCAAACTTACTTATGGCTATTCATAAGCAAGTTACCCGTGCTGATACGTTACTCATTAGTTCAAATGCGGGACCGTCGCCGGTAGCTGGAAGTAATTGTCATAAAAACTTTTTTTCAATGTCGTGGCAGAATGACCAAACACCTGAAGCTATGGGTGCGTATATGAATACAGCTGGTGTTAAATCGGTTTATGCGATGGCGCCAAACTATCAAGCTGGTAAAGACATGATAGAGGGATTTAAGAGGTTTTACGATGGAGAGGTTGTGGGCGAGGTGTATACTAAGCTAGGTCAGACTGATTTTCAGGCTGAATTATCCGCTTTGCGGGCAGCAAAGCCACCAGCAACCTTTATATTTCAGCCGGGTGGAATGGGTATCAACTTTGTGAAACAGTGGAAGCAGGCCGGCATGGATGATGTCAGTAAGCTATATACTGTTTTTAGTGTTGATGGCATTTCATTACCCGCCCTAAAGGAAACAGCCCTGGGTACTATAAGTACACAGACTTGGTCACCTGACCTTGATAATGCTATAAACAAAAGGTTTGTCGCAGATTATAAGTCTAAGTTTGGGGGTTATCCTTCTTTTTATGCTGCTCAAGCTTATGATACTATTCTCGCCCTTGATCATGCGGTCGCGAAGACGGGTAGCAAAGACACGGCTAAAATGCGTGAGGTTTTGGCTGCAGGGGGTATACCAACTACACGAGGATCATTAAAAATGAATACCAATCATTTTCCAATACAAAATTTCTATCTACGCGAGGCGGTAAAGGATTCCGATGGAGTGGTTACCTCGAAAATAATTGATACTGTTTTTGAAGACCATGGTGACGCATACGCGCAAGACTGTAAGTTTTAAACGCATCGTCTTAAGGTTGTTGGCGTTAGAATTAACGCCAACAACTTATAATATAAAACTAAACTTCATCTTGGTTGCAGAAAAACATGACATCAACATTGTTACTTGAACAGATTTTTAATGGTCTGCAGGCGGGGATAACGTTATTTTTAATTGCGGCGGGGCTCACCTTGATCTTAGGTATTATGGACTTTGTGTTCCTAGCTCATGGTTCCCAGGTAATGATTGGTGCTTATGCAGCAGCTGCAATTACTATTGCAACAAATAATTTTTACTTTGGAATCTTAGCCGCAATACCGATTACATTTGTATGTGGTTACCTGCTGGAGTGGTTAATAATTCGTCACCTGTACGGGCGCGATCATATGGATCAGGTGCTTGCAACATTTGGTTTAATTTTATTCTTTAATGAAGCTATAAGAATTGGTTTTGGACCCGCTGCTCTATTTACTAACTTCCCATCTTCTTTGTCAGGTTTCATTGAAATTTTGCCAGACACACCTTACCCAGTTTATCGCATTTTAATCATATTAGTTGGTTTGCTATGCGCTCTTGGAATACACCTCTTTGTTTCACGTACACGTGTTGGAGCAATGGTTCGCGCCGGTGCGAGTAACCCTGAAATGACGGCTGCTCTTGGTATTAACGTAAAAATTCTTTTCCGATTTATATTTGCAGCTGGTGCTACGTTTGCTGGTCTGGCGGGGATGATGATTGGTCCGCTTACTTCAGTAGAACCAGGGATGGGGGAACCGCTTCTGATCCTATCACTTGTTGTGATTATCATTGGTGGAATAGGGTCAGTCAGAGGCGCATTTATCGCAGCTATCCTTATAGGTCTTGTTGATACTGTTGGTAGGGTGATGTTGCCGATGTTGTTTAAGACTTTTATGAGTGTTTCAACTGCCGACACAGCAGGCCCAGCGTTAGCCTCGATGAGTGTTTATATTTTGATGGCTGTCGTTTTGGTTTTTAAACCAACGGGGCTATTTCCTCCGAAGGGAGCCTGAACAGATGGTTTTAGATCTGTTCAAAAAGTTTACCACTCTTTGGATTATACTTATTGTATTAGCTTTTTTTCCAATCTTTACGTCAACATTTGATCTGCCTTTTTGGAATGACGTCGTTATGAGAATTATGCTGTTGGGTATGGCAGCGATGGGACTTAATATTGTTTTTGGATTTGGTGGGATGGTTTCCTTCGGTCATGCTGCTTTTATGGGTGTTGGTGCCTACTGTGCAGGCATAAGCCAGTATTACGGATTAGATAATGGCTGGTATCAGCTTCTAATGTCGGCTGTAAGTTGCGGTATACTGGGTATATTGATTGGTTTTCTAGCTCTGCGAACCAGTGGCATATATTTTATTATGATTACGCTGGCATTTGCGCAGATGCTGTATTTCTTTTTCGTCAGTCTTGAAGAGTTTGGTGGTGATGATGGATTAATTATGGACCGATCAGATTTTATTTTCTTTGACCTTTACGAGCCATTACGTCTTTATTATTTGATTTTTTTCATTTTAGCCACTGTGAGCATCATGCTAATGCTACTTATTAGATCAAGGTTTGGCGTCATCCTGCAGGCAATCAAATCAAATGAGAGCCGAGTTGAGGCAATGGGTTTAAACCCCCTTAAATTCAAACTAACGGGATATGTAATTTCAGCTATTATTTGTGGTTTATCCGGTTGTCTATTCGCCTCTTGGCAGGAATTTGTCTCGCCCGATATCATGCATTGGACGAGGTCTGGTGATTTGATGATTATAATCATTCTTGGAGGTCTTACATACCTTGCAGGGCCACTGGTGGGTGCAATAGTATTTCTTCTTCTTGAGGAACTACTGCCAGATCTTTTGCATGTTTTATTTCCTCCTATCTCTGAGAATTGGATGATAATATTTGGCCCATTGTTAATAGCAGTTGTCCTTTTTGGAAAAGGAGGATTGATGGGAGTTATGGGGTCAAAGCTGAAAACTGCTGCTAATAGAGAAAAAACATGAAAAATAATGTTTTAGAGTTGCGTTCACTAAGAAAGAAATTTGGAGCTCTGAAAGCTACAGATGATGTCTCTTTAGAGGTCGAAAAGGGAAAGATTCATGCTTTGATAGGTCCTAATGGTGCAGGAAAGACCACGTTAATAAGTCAAATATTTGGTAATCTAAAACCAGATTCTGGAGATATTTTTCTGGATGGAAAGTCTATCACTAACACCTCAGTTGCAGATCGTGCACTGCTGGGAATTGGAAGATCTTTCCAAATTAGCAATGTTTTGATGGATTTTTCTGTTTTGGAAAATGCAATAGTGGCCAAAATTTCTCATTCGCAGGAAACTTTTAGATTTTTTCGACCAGCATTTTCTGACCCAAGCCTGATTGAAGGTGGCTTTGCAATTCTGAAACGAGTTGGGATGGAGCAAATGGCGGACCGGAAAGTATCGGATTTAGCCCACGGAGAACGAAGGCTTTTGGAGCTAGCATTAGCATTGGCAATGGAACCACTACTGGTACTCCTTGATGAACCAATGGCTGGTGCTGGACCTGAAGATACAATTTTTATGACTAAGGTGATTGCAGGTTTGAGAGGGCAAACCACTATTTTACTAATTGAGCATGATATGGATGTTGTCTTTCAATTAGCAGAAAGAATTAGTGTCTTGGTAGAGGGAGCCGTTATAGCCTCAGGAACTCCGGATGAAATTAGCCAAAACAGACTGGTTCGTGAAGCCTATCTTGGGAGCGATCAATGATTTTGGAGTTATCAAAGGTTAGGGCAGGGTATGGCACTGGTCAGGTACTATTTGGCATCGATTTGAAAGTGGGTGCAGGTCAGTGCGTTTCCTTGATGGGGCGCAATGGTATGGGAAAATCAACTACTATTAAGTCAATTATGGGCCAAATACTTCCAACTTCTGGTTCTATAAAAAGATTTGGAAGTAACTCAATAACAGATTCACCTCATGAGATTGCACAATCTGGGATAGGACTTGTACCAGAGGGCAGACAGATATTTCCAAACTTGTCGGTTCAGGAAAACCTTACAACTTTCTACAGACCTCCGCGTCATGACCAGCAAAGTAGCTGGACAGAAAAGAAAGTTTTAGAGCTGTTTCCGCGTTTAAGTGAACGGTTGGGGAACTTGGGAAGCCAACTATCTGGCGGTGAGCAACAAATGTTAGCCATTGGCCGAGCTCTTATGACCAACCCTAGGTTGTTGATATTGGATGAAGCTACCGAGGGTCTTGCACCCTTAATCCGAAAACAGATTTGGAATTGTCTAAATTCATTGAAAAATAGTGGCCAGTCAATTCTGGTGGTAGATAAAAATATATCTGCTTTGGCGGGGTTATCAGATCACCACTATATTCTCGATAAAGGCCTCGTTGTCTGGCATGGGGATTCAAAGGAATTGTTAGGGAATTCTGACTTAAAAACCCGCTATCTCGGTGTGTGATGAATTCAGTTTGACTTTATTGAATAACTTTCTTCATTCCCACTCAGTAGCAACGTTGATTATTTCCTGTTTATAATCAATTATTTATATCTACCTAATAGCGCGTGTGTAACAAGTGTGTAAGTCACAAATCACTCTGCACGCTTTTTCTACACTTGCGTACCTATTGTAATTCAATAGTTTACGCAATCTACACTCGCACACTGTGCGACGAAGAACGTGCGGAATTATACACGTTCTTCTGTTCACTTGTTCTTCAGTGTCAAACGTCTGCCAAACTGAGCTTGCTGTTCAATAAGCGCATCTAACTCACCAAGTTCAGCAGCTTCACATACTTTACGTAGCGTATCAGCCACCTCAGCTTCGCTAGTTAGTTCGATGGCATTCTTACCTTTAGCAAACTCTAGTGGCTTGCTTCCATAACGTACAACAAGGTTGATTTTACCATCTACGCTTGCAGTCCACCAACGCTTAACACGCTTGGTAACTTCAACTTTGGTTTGCTTACCTTCGTCATCAGTAACCCATTTATGCTGCGTGGGCGTGTAGTCTTTGTTGGTTGCAAGTTGGATTTGTTCATCTATCTTTGCCATCAACTTGCGACGACGAACAGCGATTGGATTGTTGTTTTGAAGTGGATTAAAAGCAACAAAATTCAGTGTATCAAGTACAGTCATAACAGCCTCCTTATTAGCTCTAAGGATTGTGCTTTCACTGTTCGGTGGCTGTCATCCGAAGATTAGTCGTCAGTGTTAAGAAACTTTTCTAGCATAAAACTATCACCATTGGACGATACTGCTGTGTCTCTACCGATACTATAAATTGCACGTTCAACAACACTTATTTTTACGTCTATCTTCTTCACTAAACGACTATCGTTACGCAGCTTCTCTATACTGCGTGATGTAACCAAGCGAGGTAAGTTGCCAAGACTTGCATCAATTAAACTACCGTGCTCAAAATCCAAGTGCCTATCAAACCAAATCAGTAAGCTAGCATCAGCAGCGACAATTTCTTGCAGTATCTCTAGTGCATCTTCACACAAGCTTTCGCACTTGCTGTCCAACTTATATGCTGCAGACTTCTTAACTTTTCGATGGTAAGCATCGGAACGATTACGCATCATAATCGCTTCTTTCAACTTATCCTCGTATCGTTTTAGCTCAGTTGGTTTATCTTTAAGCTCTTCTCTAAAATGTTTTTGCGTGTCCCATTCAGCAGCTATTTGTTCGTACTCATCTTCACTTAACCAAGTTTGAAGCTGACGGTTTTGCACGTTTTCTCCACGCTTTAACTTGGCAACTATAGCCTCAAGTTTGGATAACCGTCGTTCTTCTTCTGCAGTAAGTGTACGACGTGGATTAGTTTTATCTATGCGTTCTTGCAGTGACTTACGGAAGTTGCTGTTTGGCTTATTTTGGTTGTCGTACCACTCACTCATAACCTATTGCGGAAAGTCGTTAGTGTCTAACCTAGGCAATTCAAATGGGTTGTCAGCTTTTAAATTAG
>Ga0209406_1001675_pt1 | contig 15905 bp, 15 predicted proteins | sample COGITO_mtgs_1204_FD_184808 | JGI IMG/M metagenome (GOLD analysis project Ga0209406, IMG submission 184808) | Pelagic marine microbial communities from North Sea - COGITO_mtgs_120426 (SPAdes) (version 2) | ecosystem: Environmental > Aquatic > Marine > Epipelagic ...
TAAAATACCTCTTAAAATAAAAGGATCAGTTATTTTCTTCTCCAATGATAAAATTCTGATTATTATGATTATGTCTACTATCAGAGTGTTGGTAGACAGCCATCATGTTTGCCATATCTTTTCCAAACATTGAAATAAATTCTGGATCTTTTGTAATTTGCTGAGGTTTACCTGAACAACATATGTGATTGGAAAGACATAGTACCCTCTTAGTAGAAACCATCACAAGATGTAAATCATGAGATACCATCAAAATACTAAGGTTTCTTTTTTTATAAATAGATTGCAAGAGTTTGTAGAAGTTCATTTGACCTGAAATATCTAAGTTCTGAGCTGGTTCGTCTAGAATCAACAAATCTGGATTATTTAGTAGACTTCTAGCCAACAGAACTCTTTGCATTTCCCCACCAGATAAAATTGATAATTGTTTATCAATGATTTTATCTATCTGAGTTTCTAAAATAACTTGTTGAAATGAGATTTTATCAAATTTTTTTCGAACTGTTATAAAGCTTTTAACATTTATAGGTATTGTATTTATAACTTTAATACTTTGAGGCATATAACCTATTTTCAAACCTTCCTTTCTATTAATTTCTCCAAATTCAGGTTTATAAAAGCCCATAAGGCATTTTAGAAGCATTGTTTTACCAGCACCATTTGGGCCAATTATAGAAACAAAATCATTTTTATTTATCTGAATATCAATATTTTTTAAAATAGATTTTTGATTTTTTATGACGCTAATGTTTTTAGCAGATATGAGTGCATTTATTGATTTCATTTTTGAATACAACCATGACAATGGCCTTCAATTTCTAAAGTTGTGTTACTTACTATGAAATCTCTTTTGTTAGCTGTTTTAAATATATTGTCGGTTAAATTTTTATCGCAACACTCTTGATAGATATTACATATTTTACAAATAAGAAAATAACACTCTTTATGAACCTTCGGATGGAAACAACCAACATATGAATTAATAGAGTTTAATTTATGTATAAAACCATTTTCTATTAAAAAATCTATTGCCCTATAAATTGTAGGTGGGTGAGCTCTTTTTCCTGTAACTTCGGTAAAAACATCTAAAATTTCATAAGCTTTTATGGGTTTCTTATACTTTATAATTATTTCAAATATTTTTTGGCGTATTTCTGTAAATACTAAACTATTTAATTCACAAATTTCAAAGACTTTTGCGATAGAATCTTGTACTTCTTTTGTATTTTTTAAATTAAATTTCATAATTAACCATACAACATTAAACTTGACATTCATAGCTAAGTATAGTGTTATGTTATAACATTTCAATAAAAATTTTAAAGGACCTCTAATGATCAAGTTTTTTTCTATTTTAGCTTTATTTATTTGTACAGGTGTTAATGTTTTTGCAACGGAAACAACGGGAGTAATTTCAACTATACAGCCAATAAATTCTCTAGTAAGTGCCGTAATTGGCAATACGGGAAAAAGTATAACAATTATACCATCGGAACAATCACCACATGATTTTAAATTAAAACCTTCGGACGTAAAAGTTTTACAAAATGGTAATATAATCTTTTATGTTTCAAACCATCTAGAGAGTAGTATTACAAAAGTTTTTAAAAACTTACCTAAAAATATTAAGTTAATAAACCTGATGGAAGAATCAGGTGTTAATCATTTAGCTATCCGTGATAATGATGCATGGGAACGTCATGACCATCACGGCCATGATGATCATGATGACCATGATAAACACGGTAAAAAACATGATGATCATGACGACCATGATAAACATGGTAAAAAACATGATGATCATGATGACCATGAAAAAGAAGACGACGTGCATGTTTGGTTAAGCCCAGACAATGCAATAAAAATCGTACAAAAAGTTAATAAAGTCTTAAGTCTTTATTTTCCAGAAAACTCAAAAATATATAATGATAATACAACCAAATTTATTGATAAAATTAGAAATTTAAAAATGGAATTGGTAAAAGAATTGTCACCTATTAAGAATAAACCTTACATAGTTTTTCATGACGCTTACCAGTATTTTGAAAAAACTTTTGAGTTAAATGCAGTTGGGTCTGTTGCCCTTGAAGGAGACATAGCATCATCCCCCAAGCAAATTTCTTTAATAAAAGACAAAATTGTTAAATCCAAGGCTTTGTGCGTATTTCAAGAACCACAGTTTGACAGCAAATTAGTTAAGATAGTTGTTGAGGGAACTGATGCTAAAATAGGAACACTAGACCCTCTTGGAGTTAACATTTCTGAAAATAAAGATTTTTATTTACAACTCATTACGAACATGGCTAAAAGTTTGAAAGAATGTTTAGGATAATGATTTAAAATGTTAATTTGTGAAAATCTTTCATTTTCTATAGATGGTCATAAGTTATTTTCAAATATAAATCTTAATATTGAAAATCAGAAGGATCTTTTAATCACGGGTCCTTCTGGTATTGGTAAGACAACTTTACTAAGTATATTATGTGGTCTTCAAAAACCTACTGAAGGTAAAGTTTTATATGATGACATTAATCTCTATAATTTAGTTGAGAATAAAATTGACTATTTTAGAGGTGACAAGCTTGGAATTGTTTTTCAAAATTTTAATTTAATTAATGCATTTACTATTAAACAAAACCTAGAACTTGGTAAGACTACCCAAGGTTCTGGAGATAAAAATCTCTATGATCTATTACAAAGAGTTGGACTAGCTGACAAATCACACATAAAAGTATCAAAATTAAGTGTTGGAGAAAAACAAAGACTTGCAGTTGCCAGAGCTTTTATAGGTAACCCCAAATGGATTTTTTGTGACGAACCTACTTCATCTCTTGATGATAAAAATGCTGAAATAATTTCTCAATTTATTAAAGATGAAAGTGCACGATGTAAAGCATCCTTGATTCTTATTACTCATGATAAACGTGTGCAGTCTATTCTTAATTTTTCTCAAACCTTGAAATTAGGAGAAGAGTTATAAATATATTTTCAATTTCATATCTTTATTTAAAGTCTAATCCGTTAAATTTTTTGCTCAGCATGTTTTTAATGATAGTGGGGATGACAATAATAACTGTGTCTATTTTAGTAACCCAGATTACTAAAAATACCTTTAACAAAAACAACCCAAATTTAGACGTTGTTGTTGGAGCTAAAGGAAGCCCTCTTCAGCTAATTTTATCTACGATTCATCATATCGATATTCCTACTGGTAATATAAGTTATAAAAATGCTTTAAATATAATTAAACACCCTGCTATTAGGAGCGGCACCCCAATTTCACTAGGTGACAATTTTCAGAACTTCAGGATAGTAGGCACAAGTAAAAATATCCTCAAATTATACAATGCAAATCTTAAAGTAGGTAAAGTATGGGAAAAACCTATGCAATCTATAATTGGTTATAATGTAGCTAATTACACACAATTAAAGATGAATAAATTTTTTGTAGGTTCACACGGCCTGATTGATACTGGTGATGTACATGCCGAACAACCATATAAGGTAGTTGGAATATTAAATAAAACAGGCACGATATTGGACAACCTAATTCTAACAAGTTTAGATAGTGTTTGGCGTCTTCATTCTAATGAGACTAATTCTAAAACTGTTAATAGTAACTCTAAATTAGAAGTTACAGCATTATTATTAAAATATAAAAATAAGAGTTCAGTTTTTTCTTTTCCTCGATTAATTAATAAAAATACGAATATGCAAGCTGCTAGTCCTAGTTATGAAATTTCGAAATTATTTAAATTAACTGGTGATGCACACATGATTGTTAACTACTTAAGTATACTAATAATATCTCTATCATTTATTGGGATACTCTTTTCGCTCCTAAATAATATAAATGATCGTAAATATGATTTAGCAATTTTAAGAACTCTTGGGTTTACAAAAAGGAGAGTTTTTTCATTAATTTTAATTGAAGGCATGTCAATATCTCTGTTAGGAAGTATTTTTGGTATAATAATTGGATGCACAACCTATATTAGTGTTCAACACTTTTCCTTGATTGGAAGAAATATGATATCACTACAATTTGATTTTGTTTTTAATTTGTTCGCTGTATGGTTAATAGTAATGGTTGCTTCTTTTCTAACTTGTCTTATACCTTGTATCAAAGTATATAAACAAAATATCAGATCAATTTTACTTAATAGTTAAAACTTTATTTTTAAGGAAATAGAGTAAATTATGAAAAACATTACTTTTTTTTTAATAATTATATTTTCACTGTTTTCTTTAAATGCATTAAGCTTTGAAAAATTTAATCTTAATGAAATTGATCCTGATGAAAATATAATTGTTGAAGATTTATATGAACCATTGAAGGTCACAGGGGATGCTTTACCTTGGCAACTATTTTCTCAAACTAAAGAAATAGAAGATTGTACTATTGATAAAGACGGGTTTGATTACTGTCTTATAAAACCGGAATATAATCAAAAAATTAAACAATATAATGGCAAAGTAGTTACTTTAATGGGCTATATGTTTCCTCTAGAACAATCTGAAAAACAAAAGAAGTTTCTTTTAGGTCCATATCCTTTAAGTTGTCCCTTTCATTATCACGTAGGCCCCTCGCAAGTTATTGAAATCAATTCAGATCAAGCTATTGATTTTTCATTTGACCCTGTAACAGTTAAAGGTGAATTAAAAGTGAAATTTAATAAAGAAACTGGAATATTTTATTATTTAGAACTTAAAGCTTCTTAAATTATATAGTTTCAGCAGTTCCCCATATGTTTGTCACTTGACTAGACAGAACTCCACCGTTGCCGTGCGCAACTGATAGTTTAGCATTATCAATCCATCCCCCATCTAACCTTGTTCCTACATTATCTCCAGAAGAGTTCCTTAATTGCCTTAGAGCTTCAAGTGTTACAAAAAGACCATACATTCCAGGATGAACGCAAGATAGCCCTCCTCCATTAGTATTTACTCTTAACTTACCAGATGGGCCTATATTATTATTCTTTACTAAGTCTCTAGCTTCACCTTTTTTACAAAATCCTAAATCTTCTAAAAATAATAATGTATTGATTGTAAATGCGTCATAAAGTTGAACTGTATCCATATGACCAGGTAAATAACCTGACATTTCAAAAGCTCTTCTACCACTATCTATTGCCGATGTTCTAACTAAGTCTGGCATCTCTGAAACCATTCGATGATGATGCTCCATTGCTGCACCTAACATATATATAGGAGTGTTTTTTGTATCTTTTGCTCTGTCAGCGCGTGTCATTACAATTGCTGCCCCACCATCCGTTACAAGACAGCAATCAAGTTTTCCAAGGGGATCGACTATTGGCCTTGCACTTAAGACATCGTTTACAGTCAAAGGACCATCATTATGGGTATAGGCTCTAGGATTTAAAATTGCCCAATCTCTTGCAGAAACAGCTATATTTGCTAGATCTTCTCTAGTAGCTCCAAACTCGTACATGTATCTTTTAGCAGCCAGAGCATAAGCAGTAACTGGCATTCTTGGATCATATTGAGCTTCATAAGGCATTGCTTCAGAAATAGTTTTAAATCCACCAATACTCTTTTGATTCGAACCATAGGCAATCACTGCTACATTTATTAATCCTGCATCAAGAGCCATTGCAGCTGTTAAAATGTGAGATAAAAAACTAGAGCCCCCAATTTGGGATCCGTCAGCAAATTTTGGCTTTATTCCAAGATATTCAGACAAGGACATTGCTGCCATAGAATGAAAAGCTGTAGCTGCAAAAACTCCATCAACTTCGCTTAATTTTATGCCGGCATCATCAAGCGCATCATGAACGGCATTAGCCATAATTTCCATGGCGCTCCAACCTGCAGCTATACCACAACCACTCTCAGCTAAACCAACAACAGCAGTTTTACCTCTTAATTTATTTATGTCATTTATAGTCATACTACTCACCTTCACATTACATCAAATATAATTGCTGGTTCCCCTTTTAAAGAGGAAATTCTAGCTTTTACTTTTTGACCAATTTCAACTTTATCTGGATCTATACCTTCAACTCTTGCCATCATTCTTGGTCCTTCATCAAGTGTAATTAATGATAAATTAAAATCCCCACCCTTCTCCGGCAATCTCCTATTACATGTAGTACTATGAACAACACCATTACCTGATGCCTCTAACCACTCTAAATCTCTTTCGCCACTTCCTGGAAAAGCAACTCTTGGATGGAAGAAAAATTTATTCAAACTTTTACTTTTCTGAATCATAAATTTACCTTCAGATAAATATTTTTTGAATTGTTGTTCTGGTCCCAATGAACCTTTTAAAATTTCTGGCATATTTTCTCCTTAGATTAATTTATTTAGTTATAATTAAGGCATCAAGAGCTATGACTTGTTTATCACTAACAAGAACCGGATTCATTTCAACTTGATCGATTTGATTAGAGTTTGCAGCTATGAAATTGGACAAGTTAACTATAATATCTTTTAAGGCTTTTATATCAAATGATGACTGCCCTCTAGCACCATAAAATATATCTTTCCCTTTTAGAGATAATATCATTTTTTCAGCTTTTTTATAAGATACAGGAGCTTCTGCAAATGCAATATCTTTCATTACTTCTGCATATATACCACCAAGACCAAACATAACTATAGGACCAAATACAGGGTCAATTTTGGCACCTAATATACATTCAATTCCATCTTTAACCATTGGAGAAACCATAACTCCGTCCACAACAGCGTTAGGTGCATTATTTTTTATATTTAAATGAATTTCTTCATAAGATTTGATTGCATTATCTATATTTCCAATATTTAATTTCACTCCTCCAACATCTGTTTTATGCTGAATGTCTGGAGAAACAATTTTCATAACATATTTATTGTCATCTTCATTGAAAATAGATTTTAATTCATCTTTATTCCGAACTAACGAAGATGTAACAATAGGCAATCCAAAATTTCTGAGAATTTGACTACAATCAACTTCATTCAACTTTTTCTTTGGAATTTGAACTACAAAGTCTTTTTTATTAAAATCATTAACAACATGCTTATCTTTAAATTGTTCTCCAAAGAACATTAAAGCAGACATTGCTACAACAGCTCTAGTTGGGTCTTCTATACAAAGAAAGCCTGCATTTTCATATGTTTTTACAATATCCTCATTGGCAACCATACAATTAATAAAAAGTTTATCTTCATAACCTTTCATAGCTTTTTTCAATGATACAAGTAATGGCTTTGATAAAATAGGTGAACCTGGAACCGTAGTCCAAAAACCAATCAAAGCATCGTAACCACCTCTAGATAACATCAGGTCAGTAAATTTTGGAACAATAGATAAGTCATTAAAAAATTGAGCTGTAACATCAACAGGGTTCATTGGAGAAGCAAAAGGAACTAACTTCTTCAACTCATCTTGAGTGTCTTGAGGCATAGGCCCGACCGTTAAACCTTCATCAGCAGCAGCATCTGCAATTAACACTCCTCCACCTCCAGAGATTGTTACAACTCCTAAATTTTTTCCCGTTGGAAAAGTTTTTGCTCTGGTTGCATAAGCAATATCTAGCATTTCTTCAGTACTTTTGACTCTATAAGCCCCGTGAGCTCTCAAAACTTCATCATAAATAACGTCTTCTCCAGCTAATGAAGCAGTATGCGAATTTGCAGCAGCTGCACCAACTTCAGATCTTCCAACTTTCATAAATATAACAGGTTTTTTTTCAGACCTTGCAGCATCTAAAGCTTTTGTAAATTGCTCTCCATCCTTAACGCTTTCAGCATAAGCCATTATTGTATGAACTTCTGGATCTTCAGCCATCATTTGAATTGTTTCGCCAACTGATAAGTCAGCTTCATTACCAGTTGTCATCCAATATCTAATACCAAGTCCTCTTTCATGGGCAACCATATAAATGTGACTGCCATATGCTCCCGATTGGCTAGCAATTGCAATATCTCCTGGTATAGGAGTTGTTCTATTTACTGTGGTAGTAAAAGTAGGAAAAAAGTTATTTGCTGAATTGAAAAGCCCTAAACAATTTGGTCCAATTACCCTTAAACCACTATCTTGGCTAATTTTCTTAATTTCGTTTTGAAAAACTTCACCTTGACCACCTATTTCAGAAAATCCAGAGGAAAATATTAATGCAGTTTTAGCTTTTTTAATGACCGCCTGCTCTAAGACAGTAACAACTAATTTAGATGGTACTGCCACTAGAATAAAATCAAGATCATCTTTAACATCGAGTAAAGAAGGATATGCCTTCATTCCTTGCACGTGATCTCTATTAGGGTTAATTGGATAAATATCACCTGAAAATTTTTTTTCAATCATGTTGGATAAAGGGCGTCCTCCGATTCTAGTTTTATCATCAGATGCGCCTACAATTGCTATTGATTTTGGCGACATTATTTCTTTTAAAGTTGTCATTTTTAACCCTTAATTTAATGGACAAGTATAAAACAGTGTATAATCTACATTAATTAATAAACTTGTTAAATGAAACAGTTAATATTTTAAAAAGATAGTTTAAATAAATAAAATGCCACGAATTTTAGTTTTAAGTTGTTTTGTACAAATGGTTTCCATGACTGGGTTTGCGGTATGGCCTATCTATTTAGTAGAACTTCAATCGCAATGGAACTTATCTAACAGTGAAGCGGGATGGATCAGTGGATCTTTCTATATTGGGTATGTAATAGCAACACCATTTTTAGTTAGTATGACAGATACTTTTGATTCAAGAAAACTATATTGTTTTTCTTCACTTCTTGGATGCTCTGGATTATTACTATTTTCTTTTTTTGCAAGTAATGCACTTAATGCATCCATATGTTGGTCACTTGTAGGAGCTGGTCTTGCTGGTACTTATATGCCTGGATTACAAATTCTTAACTCTAGACTTAATAAGATCTCCAGAGAAAAATACGTAGCTGTTTACACTTCTTTTTTTGGATTAGGCGTTGCATTCTCATTCTCACTTTTTGGTATTTTAAAGAGTTATCAAATATCTTGGGAACATGCTTTTTTATTCGCATCCGTAATTCTTTTCTTATGTGCATTTCCTTTATTATTATTTTCTGGAAAAGAGATTGAAGAAATAAATAAAAAACCTTATCAAGGAATAATTAAAGTAATAGTTCCAATATTTGGCACATTTAAAAATAAAAAAGCATTACCATTCATACTTGGTTATGGAGGGCATACTTATGAACTATTTGGCTTTAGAAGTTGGACATTTCCTTGTATCTTATTTTTGTCAAATCATTTCAATAATTCAGTAAGCGACGCATTCATAGCTAATTGTATCGGTTTAATGGGTTTTCTTGGTATTTTTGCATCTATTTATGGAGCTAAGTACTGTATTGGAAAAGATAGAGCTAAAATAGTAAGTAATATGGGACTAATATGTTTTATAGGTTCAATTTTAACGGCTATCTCATTTTGGTTTAGTTTTTGGTTAGCTCTTTTAATGTTGTTAATATATAATGCTCTCATAGTACTAGATTCAGGTTCACTAACAACTGGTGCAGTTGTGAACGGTAAACCTGAAGATAGAGGAGTAAGGTTAGCTCTTCATTCTATGGTTGGTTTCTTCGGAGGGGCTTTGGGGGGACCTATTATAGGATTTATTTTGGATAATTTTGGAGGGCAGACGAGTCATCTAGCATGGTTTTTATCTTTCACATTTTTAGGTTTAGGATCCTTATTTTCAACTTTAATTTTCAAATATTACCATTCAAAGTATCGAATATAATTTCAACATGTTAAAGACAGCATTAATTTATTTTTTCTTAAAGGAGAAACTTTTATGAATACAAAGATTTTACTTAATGAGCGCCCACATGGGGAACCCACTCTACAAAACTTTAAAACAGTTAAAGAAGATATCAGGGAACCAAATGATGGGGAGGTTCTTTTAAAAACAATATATATGTCGTTAGATCCTTATATGCGTGGAAGAATGAATGACGCTAAAAGCTATGCTAAGGCAGTAGAAATTGGTGATGTTATGGAAGCTGGAGCCTTAAGCCAAGTTATTAAAAGTAAGTCTAATGATTTTAAAGAGGGTGATTTTGTAGAAGGTAGAACTGGATGGCAAGATAACCCAACTGTTGATGCAAAAGAACTAAGAAAAATTGACCCTACTATGGCTCCATTATCAACATCAATTGGTGTCTTGGGTATGCCTGGCACTACTGCTTATGTTGGCATGCATAATTTTGCTAAGCCTCAAAAAGGTGAAACAATTGTTGTTTCAGCAGCTTCTGGAGCAGTAGGATCTACAGTTGGACAAATTGGAAAAATTTATGGTTGCAGAGTTGTAGGCGTAGCAGGTTCAGAAGAAAAATGTAATTTCACTAAATCTGAATTGGGATTTGATGAATGTGTAAATTATAAAGATCCTGATTTTAAAGACAAACTTAAATCAGCATGTCCTAACGGAGTAGATATATATTGGGAAAATGTTGGAGGAATAACATTTGAAGCTGTAATGCCACTATTGAATGATTACGCAAGAATTCCAGTTTGTGGACTAATTTCTTTATACAATGCGACAAGTTTACCAGAAGGAAAAGATAGATTACCACTCTTATTCAGACAAGTGTTGACACAAAGAATGATGATAAAAGGCTTTATTGTCTTTAACCATTACGATCAAAGAGAAGAATCGATTATTGCTTTATCAAAATGGATACAAGAAGGCAAAATCAAGTATAAAGAAGATTTTGTTGACGGCCTTGAGAATGCCCCCAATGCGTTCATAGGTTTATTAAATGGTAAAAACTTTGGAAAATTAGTGATTAAAGTTAATCCAGATCCAACAATCTAAATAGTTATTTTGATAGCCTTAATTTAGGCTATCAAAATTTTTATTGTTATCTACTAAATCTATTAATAATTGTGGTGGAGACCAGAACCTACTATCTGCTTCAGAAAATTTCTGAATATTTAATAATATTTTATCCAAACCAATCATGTCTGCATATTTCATAGGTCCTCCTCTCCATTTAGGAAACCCATAACCATTGGTATAGACTACGTCTATATCTGATGGCCTTACGGCAATTTTTTCTTGTAAAATTTTAGTTCCTTCATACACCATTGCCGCAATATATCTATCTAATATTTCTTGATCTGAAAAAGTTTTTGGAATTATACCAGCTCTTTGTCTTTCTGAACTACAAATAACTTCAATTTCAGGATTTGGAGTTAAAAAATCAATACCTTCACCATAAAGGTAATAACCTTTAGAAGTTTTTTGTCCAAACCATCCATTTTCACAAACTCTATCAGCTATTTCAACATACCTATCATCTTTATGTCGAAAAGGTGCTTTTCGCTTTCTAGTTGCCCAGCCAATGTCTCCTCCAGCAAGGTCAATCACTTGAAAAACACCCATTGCACATCCAAATTCTCTTAACACTTTATCAACATGGAATGGACTAGCTCCATCTTCTACCATGTGATAAGTACCAACAAGGTATTTGGAAAGAATTCTATTACCTATAAACCCATCACATACTCCAGAACGAACAGGAACTTTCTTCATTTTTTTTGCAAGCATAAAGGCTGTAGCAACAGTATCTTCAGAGGTTTTATCAGCTACAACAACTTCTAATAATTTCATTATGTTTGCAGGCGAAAAGAAATGAAGGCCTATAACTCTTGAAGGATTATCTACAACAGTTGAAATTTCATTAACGTCTAAATAACTTGTGTTTGATGCTAAAATACAATTTTTACTACAAATATCATTTAATTTAATAAAAACTTCTTTTTTAACTTCCATGTTCTCAAAAACAGCTTCAATTATTAAATCTCTATTCTTAAGCTCTTTCATATCAATGGTAGCAGAAAAAAGTTTCATTATTTGTTGTTTTTGATCTGATGTAATTCTTCCTAATTTAACATTTCTTTCATATGTAGAATTTATTTTTTCTAAAGCCTTATCAATTGCACCTTGATTCTGCTCTATCATAATAACGTTATAACCTGCATTCATAGCAGCCATGGAAATTCCTGTACCCATTGTACCACCGCCGATAATACCAATATTTTTAAGTTCTACTGGCTTACCACTTGCTAATTCAGGTATTTTTGTTATAGCCCTCTCTGAAAAGAATGAATGGATTAAGCCTTCTCTTTGAGTGCTTTTAATACATTCTGTGAATAACCTTCTTTCATTCTTTATTGCTCCAGGAAAGTCTAGACTAAGACCTTCTTCAACAGATTTTATGATAGCATGAGGAGAGAATAGATTTTTATATTTTTTTAATGCCTCAGACTTAAACTTAATTATAACACTTTTTATCTCTTCTATATTTTTTATTTTTTTATCAATTTTAGAAGTAGGTCTGATCTTTGCCCCTTCTTTTATTAATTTTTTAGCATACGCTATTCCATTATCTATACTTTTATTGTCTTGAGCAATTTCGTCTACTATACCGTTTTCAAAAGCTTCTCTTACAGGAACATGCTTTCCTGTTAACATCATATCTAAAGCCATTGAAACACCACAAAGTCTTGGCAATCTTTGTGTCCCTCCAGCACCAGGCAAGATACCCAACAAAACCTCAGGTAACCCAACTTTAGTATTTGGTGCTGCAATTCTGTAGTGAGCAGACATAGCTACTTCTAAACCACCTCCCAATGGAGTGCCGTGAATAGATGCTACAACAATTTTGTCTAAACTTTCAATTTTATCACAAATTTCACTCAAAATTGGTGCATCAATGTCTTTACCAAACTCTTTAATATCAGCACCTGCAAGAAAAGTTCTTTCAGGTGCAGTTATTACTATTGCTTTAACAGATTTCTCTAAAGCTAGCGTTTCAATAGTTTGAAGTAACTCAATCCTTACAGCTGCGCTAATAGCATTAACTGGAGGATTAGAAATTTCAATTAAGGCTATATCGTCTGATATACTATATTTAACAACTGTCATTTTTCTCTCTTTATATTAATTTATTTTTAGCTTCTATATACTCATCATTAATTCTTTTAACTAGATCACTTGTCGGCAAAATACTTTTCACAGCAGATATACCCTGACCTGATCCCCAGATCTCTTTCCAACTTTTGGGCTTTGAAGCACCAGAACTAAAATTCATTTTACTGGAATCACTAACCTCTAGGTTATTTGGATCTAGACCTTGTGCTTCTATAGAACCCTTTAAATAATTTCCGTGAACTCCTGTAAAAAGATTAGTATATACTATATCGTCTGCCGAAGATTGAGTAATCATCTCTTTATACCTTTGGTCAGCGTTAGCTTCATCAGTCGCAATAAACGCAGACCCAATGTAAGCCAAATCTGCACCCATAGCTTGGGCAGCTAAAACAGCTCCACCGTTAGCTATTGATCCTGATAACAATAGAGGTCCATCAAACCATTCACGAATTTCCTGAATTAAAGCAAAAGGTGATAAAGTTCCTGCATGACCACCCGCACCTGCTGCTACAGCGACTAAGCCATCAGCACCTTTTTCAATAGCTTTTTTAGCAAAGAAATTGTTAATTATATCATGCAAAACAATACCATTTGCTTGGTGTGCTACTTGATTAACTTCTGGCCGCGCTCCAAGAGATGTTATCCATACAGGAGCTTTCCACTTAGCACAGATATCAATATCTTGTTCCAACCTTACATTAGATTTATGTACTATATGATTAACAGCATAGGGCGCAGCCGGACTATCTGGATTTTTTTGATTATATCTATCTAATTCTTCATTAATTTTTTTGAGCCAAATTTCTAGCATATTTGGTTCACCTTCTCCCTCCCTTGCATTCAGGCATGGAAATGACCCGATAACACCTGCTTTACATTGAGCAATTACAAGCTCTGGATTTGAAATTATAAAAAGTGGAGATCCTATAACTGGAATTTTTAACTTATCTAGAGGTGGAAGCAGTGACAATATGGGCTCCTGTAGAATATAATATAATTGGATTTTAATATTTAACACTCAAATCATTAAATCATCAATAAATTTAATTACATTTTTTTGTTTTTTTACTATAATTCAAAGATAAGTTTAGTGGAGATTAAATATGTATTTAAATGATGCACAATTAAAAAAATTTGACGAAGATGGCTATTTATTTTTTCCTGAAATGTTCAGTTCTGATGAAGCTTCCTTATTAAAAGATGAGGCTGACAAAGTATATTTAGAAGATAGAAAAGAAGTTTGGAAAGAGAGTTCTGGAGTCGCCAGAACAGCATTTGCCGCTCACAAATACAATGAAGCCTTTGGTAGATTAGGAGCTCATCCCAGATTAATTGAACCTGTATCGCAAGTGTTAGATGGAGACATTTATATGCATCAGTTTAAGTTAAATGCAAAAGCTGCATTTGATGGAGCTGTTTGGCAGTGGCATCAAGATTATGGTACTTGGAAAAGAGATGACGGGATGCCTGAACCAAGAGCAATGAATATAGCTGTCTTTTTAGATGATGTAACTGCTGCAAATGGTCCATTATTATTTATCCCAGGAAGTCACAAGGTTGGAGTTATAGATGCAGGACATGACTTAAAAACAACCAGTTATCCTCTTTGGACTTTAGATAACGATAAAGTATTAGAATTAGCTGAAAGAGGCGGTTGTGTAGCTCCAACTGGTCCAGCAGGAAGCATGTTAATGTTTTCTTCATTACTTGTTCATGCAAGTCCGCCAAATATTTCTCCTTTTGGAAGAACCATTGTTTACCTCTCTTTATGTCATGTAAATAATCATATCCGCGAGTTTAAAAGAGAGGAATGGATTGCACATAGAGATTTTACACCAATTTCTAAACTTAATGATAATTGTTTGAATGAATTAGTTAATCAAAGAGTTACTGCCGCAGAATAACTACTATTTCTTCAAACAAGGAAACATAAATTGTTATCTATTAGTTCTGTATCAAATTTTAGAGATGTTGCAATAGGTCCTAAAATGAAAAAAAATTTATTGTTTAGATGTGCTAAATTAAGCACTTTAAATAATGAGGATATTGTTAAATTAGAAAACATAAAACCATTTGCTATAATTGATTTTAGAGATCCTAAAGAAATAAAAAAAGCTCCAGATAATTTATCAGACAATTTATTTAGAAAATATGTAAGCCTCCCTATTTCAGCTAACACTCTTAATAGAATGGTTGCTGAAAAAAATATTCAAGGTGATAATAGGTTAACATATGAAAATGTAATGGAAGAAAGTTATAAATTATATTTGAATAATCATAAACATGTCTGGAAAGAATTTATCAACATACTACTCAACTCAAATTCAAATCCTATAATTTTTCATTGTTCAGCAGGAAAAGATAGAACTGGTATAGCTAGTTATATTATTCAAAGTTTATTAAATAGCTCTATCGAATTGATTTATGAAAACTATTTACTTTCCAATCAATTGTTGTCTTCAATAGCAGCTACAGCCGAACAGACAACTTCTTCAAAAAATGACGATCTTAAGATCACAAATGTAATGCTGAAAGCCTTGGGAAAAGTACAAAAATCTTATTTAAATTCAGCTATTTATGAAATAAAAGAAAAATACCAAACTTTAGAAATGTACATTTTTAATGAGCTTGGATTTAATGAAAATGATATTAAAAAATTAATAAAACTTTATTCTAATTAACAGGTAAAAGTATGTTTTTGCAAAACGCTATATCAAAAAGAATGCATGATAAAAATCCAGTAAAAGTAGCTTTAATTGGTGCTGGTAAATTTGGCTCTATGTTTTTAAGCCAAGTGCCAAGCACAAATGGCTTAGAAGTCTCTGTTATTGCTGATCTTAAGCCTGAAAACGCTATTAAAGCATGTAAAAATGTAGGTTGGAATGATGATTTAATTAAGAAAACTAAGTTTGTCGACCAAGGCGTTGAAGCAATAAAGTTGGATGAAGTAGACGTGGTTATTGAGTC
>Ga0209406_1001679_pt1 | contig 15897 bp, 16 predicted proteins | sample COGITO_mtgs_1204_FD_184808 | JGI IMG/M metagenome (GOLD analysis project Ga0209406, IMG submission 184808) | Pelagic marine microbial communities from North Sea - COGITO_mtgs_120426 (SPAdes) (version 2) | ecosystem: Environmental > Aquatic > Marine > Epipelagic ...
AAATAAAATTGTTCCAGAGTATATTTCAGTTAACTTAACATGTGAAGTCGATGCAGAGTCTGTTTTAGATGATTTTGTTGATTTCAGCGCAGAGAAAGATTATGATTTAAGTAAATTAAGAGGCAGCATTATAGCCGTTTCCAAGCCTGATGACTTAAAGCCATTTGTTGAGAAAGTCAACTTAAAACTGCCTTTATTTCGTTGTATAAATATTGAATCAAGCAAAGAAGGAATTGTTGATCAGCTTGATGAGCTAATTAATAAAACAAAAAGTGTTTTAATTAGCTTAACTGACCAAGGTCTATCTATCGATGAGGTTCTTCCAAAAATTCAGTTTACCGTACGTATAGGGAAAAACTATTTTTTTGAAATTGCTAAAATTAGAGCTCTCCGTGTTCTTTGGAGAAATTTGATTGCTGAATTGGGAGCTGCCAAGCAATTACAATGTTTTATTCACTGTGTTACAGCTCTTGAGTATAGTGAAGAAAAAGACTACAATAATATGCTTCGAGCAACAACCCAAGCAATGGCAGCTGTTCTTGGAGGGTGCGATAGCCTATCAGTTCCCTCTTTTGATGGTCAAGAGTCTGATTTTACATTACGCATAGCAAGAAACGTTCAGTTAATTCTGCAAGGAGAATCATATTTTGATAAGATTGCAGACCCAGCGGGCGGCTCATACTATATCGAATCATTAACCAATCAGCTAGTTGAGGCTGTTAATGGTGGAAAGGTTGAGGCAGTAATACAAATTGACGAAAATAATAGTCCCTCTGGTTTAGAGTGGAATACTCCTGAAGGGATTGCTCTAAAATCTCATTTTACAGCATCAGATTCTAATAAAGTACATCACCTTGATTACGCAGCCGGGCTCGCTCCAAATTTAAGAGGGCCATATCCTACAATGTATACCGTTCGCCCATGGACGATTAGGCAATACGCAGGCTTCTCGACAGCAGAAGAGTCTAACGCCTTTTATAGAAGAAATTTAGCTGGTGGCCAAAAAGGGCTTTCAGTTGCATTTGATTTAGCAACCCATCGTGGTTATGATTCAGATCATCCTCGTGTAGAAGGTGATGTTGGAATGGCAGGTGTCGCAATCGATTCCATTTTAGATATGGAGATTTTGTTTAATAAAATTCCATTGGATAAGATGTCTGTTTCAATGACAATGAATGGAGCAGTACTTCCAATACTGGCGTTTTATATTGTCGCAGGATTAGAACAAGGTGTAAAACTAGATGAGCTGTCTGGAACTATTCAGAATGATATTCTGAAGGAATTTATGGTTCGAAACACTTACATCTATCCTCCGAAACAATCGATGAGAATAATTGCCGACATCTTTAAATATACTTCTCAAAAGATGCCGAAATTTAATTCAATAAGTATTTCAGGTTATCACATGCAAGAGGCTGGTGCTACTGCAGATATAGAATTGGCATATACACTATCGGATGGATTAGAATATTTAAAAACAGGCATAGATTCGGGGATGAAAATTGATGAATTTGCACCTCGACTTTCGTTTTTCTGGGCAACAGGGATGAATCATTTTATGGAGATAGCAAAAATGCGTGCGGCCAGAATGTTATGGGCAAAACTGGTGAAACAATTCAATCCAGCTAATCCAAAATCATTGGCATTAAGAACGCATTGTCAAACTTCTGGTTGGAGTTTAACGCAGCAAGATCCTTATAATAATGTTGCTCGAACGTGCATTGAAGCAATGGCTTCAGTAATGGGAGGAACCCAATCCTTGCATACTAATGCATTGGATGAGGCAATTGCTCTCCCAACCGATTTTTCAGCTAAAATTGCACGAGATACGCAGATTTATTTGCAACAAGAAACAGAAATTTGTAGAACTGTAGATCCGTGGGGAGGCTCTCATTATGTTGAGCATTTAACCCAGGAGCTAGCACATAAAGCTTGGGAACACCTTCAAGAAATTGAAGAGTTAGGAGGGATGGCAGCGGCAATAGAAACAGGCATTCCGAAAATGAGAATAGAAGAAGCTGCCGCTCGAAAGCAAGCGCGTATTGATTCCGGAAAAGATGTTATTGTTGGTGTCAATCGTTTTCAAGTAGAAGATGAATCAAAATTGGATATCCGGTCTGTGGATAATACCAAAAATCGAGATTCGCAAATTGCTCGACTCAAAAAGTTAAAAACTAATCGCAATTCGGCTCATGTTGAACTCGCTTTACAAGCACTGACAGCCTCTGCAGAATCCGGTACAGGAAATTTATTGGAATTAGCTGTGGATGCGGCACAAAAACGTGCTTCATTAGGTGAAATTTCAATGGCGTTAGAAAAGGTATATGGTCGTTATAAGGCCGAAATTAGATCAATATCAGGAGTTTATTCATCAGAATCTATGGAAAATAATGATTTCAAAAAGGCACAAGCATTAGCAAATCAGTTTGCTGAATTGGCAGGGAGAAGACCTCGAATTATGGTAGCTAAGATGGGCCAAGATGGGCACGATAGAGGTGCTAAGATAATAGCTACTTCATTTGCTGATATTGGTTTTGATGTGGATATCGGGCCATTATTTCAGACACCAGAGGAAGCAGCAAAACAAGCCATGGAAAATGATGTTCATATTCTAGGAATATCTTCGTTAGCGGCAGGGCACAAAACGTTGGTTCCAAAGGTTATTGCAGAATTAAAGAATTTAGGAAGAGAAGATATTATGGTAATAGCAGGGGGCGTTATTCCACAACAAGATTATGATTTCCTTTATGATGCTGGTGTATCTGGAGTTTTTGGTCCAGGCACTGTTATTCCTAAAGCTGCTCAAGAAATTTTGGAGAAACTAATTAAGGAAGTTCAATAAGACCTTGAAAAACTACCCAGAAAAGATATTACTTGCTTGGGCAGAGGCAATTAATGGTAACGCTAAAATTAGAGATTTTTTGGCTAATAATGGATATCCAGAACTGGCTATTTTTTGCTTTGCTTTGCGCAACCAAGATACAGCAAGAACATGGTTGGTAGAGAAAAAGCACATGCACTTAATGGCACTAATTAGCGGAGCTGAAGGAGATGAAGATGCAATAGAATGGCTTAATAGATTTGATTTTAAAACCTTGGCTAAGGTTGCTCTTGCAGGAGATAACGACTTGGCTGCATTTAAATGGTTACAAAGTAAAGATATTCTCTTCGCAAGAATTGCATTAGAGATAAGGACCGTAAAAAACGAAATTGAAGATAGTAATGTTGATCCACACCAGCGGGGAAGCAATTAGAATTAAGACTTAACTTAAAAGTGGCAAGTTGAGGGATATTGTGGAACGGGAACTTTATAATATGAAAAACTTTATAACTAATTAACACGGAAAGATATGTTTGGAAAAATGGGCGATATGATGGGAAAACTCAACGAGATGAAAAAACAAGTTGGGGAAACCAAAGCGAGGCTAGCTTCAATAACCGTTGAGGGATCTTCTGCTCAAGGGATGGTAAAAGTAAAAGCCAATGGAAATAGAGAAATATTAGATTTAGAAATTCACCAAGAGCTTTTCCATGCCGATAGAGCAGAGGTTCAAGACATGTTAGTATTAGCGGTTAATGACGCCTTAATTAAAGCAAAAAACACCGAAGAATCTGAAATGAAAGGTGCAGCCAGTGGCATGCTTCCTAATATTCCAGGTTTAGGACTTTAGTTTATGAAAACCGAAATAGATTATCTGATCGATCAGCTAGATGCGTCTAGAGTATTAACGCGATTTTATATGTCGAAACTGAAAGAGGTGGACATGACCAAATCGTTCGAATATGATGGTAATCAATTCAATAGTGCGTATTGGGTATTGGCTCATATTGCTTGGGCAGAGAACATGTTATTGTTAAGAGGAACAGGAGGTAAGCGGCTTAGACTTTCGTGGCTTAAGTCTTTCGAAATAGGAAGTACATATATTCATACACCTGAAATGCCACCCATTAAAGAAATTATTGATGGTATGAAGTTAATTCATGAAACTGCTATAACGCATCTTAAAACACTTTCAATAGATGCTTTAAATGAGCCTAATGCACTTGATTTTGAATTTATGGGGATTAAGACCACCAGGATGATTATTCAGCATGCGGCTCGCCATGAAGCATCTCATGCAGGGCACTTGGGTTGGTTGTGTAAAATGCACGGGATTAAAACGTTTTAAGTTATTAGCTTATTAAGCCCTCCAGCTGCAATTCCTCCAAGGATAGGTCCTAAAATATATACCGTAAAAAAGCTAAAAGGAGCTGTAGGAAAAGCAGCATCTCCCCAACCCGATAGATAAGCAAATAATCGAGGTCCAAAATCTCTTGCAGGGTTTATCCCCGCTTGTGTATATGGAGCAACCAAGCAGATTATTAACGTTACGGTTAGTCCAATTAAAATAGGTGTAAGGTTGTCAGTTTGTTCTTCTTTTTCGGTTAATCTGAATATCACGAAAACTAAAATAAATGTTCCGATTGCCTCAAGCGCCATTGCTTGCAATGCTGTAATTGATATTTTACTAGCAAACTCTGGGTTAGGAAAAAACTCTCCAAACATCTGTGCTGTTTTCATTGATTCGATCGAGCCTCGTACAATAGAGTTAGTTTGTTCAAAGTCAGAAATAGTATCTCCAAAAATAAAGTAGAGGAGAGCTGCTGCCGAAAATGCTCCTAAAAATTGGCTTGTAATGTAGAGCGGTAATTTTTTAATTGAAAAGCTTCCGAATATTGCAATCGCTGCACTTACTGCTGGATTTAAATGAGCGGGGCAGATATTTCTAACTGAAAATATGGCAATAGAAACACCAATTCCCCAGATAATGGCTACTTCTAAAAGGCTTCCAAAAGCATCGAGTAAAACGGCTGAAGCAACCGCCCCGCATCCAAAAAGTACGAGAATGAAGGTTCCGATATATTCTCCAATTAATTCTTTGTAGTAGGTCATTTTATTTGACTAAAAACGTAAAATAGTTCTGTTGCAATTTCATTAGAACGTTGGTCATACATCTGCTCTTCCATATCTGTGTTGTCAAACCCTTTAGGGTCGTTATACCGAACAGGAATTCGCTCATCGGCACCAGGAATAAACGGACAGTTTTCATTAGCATGAGAACAGGTCATTATTGCTGCAAAATTCGTAGTCGGATTTGTTTTGTCATCAAACATCTTCGAAAAAACGGTGAGTGGTCTTTTAATAAAATCAGCAGATAATTCGTAATGTGGGTTTTCACTACCTGTTACTTTTGCTTGAAACCCACTTCTTTTTAAAGAGGCAATAGTTCGCTCATTGCATGCGGTAACTTCTATACCCCCAGAGAATGAATTTGCGTTTACATTAAAATGATCAGCAGCTGCTGCAGACCATACTTGAGCAAACTGACTTCTACGAGAATTGTGGGTGCAAATGAAGTTTAGATTGAGTTCAGAACCATCATCTATTTTAGCTTGAATATAATCGACTAGCGGTTTTAAAGTAGCTTTTCGGTAGGCACTAATAGCTGCTGTTTTAATATCGTCAATTACTAATTTCATACCAATAGTTAGCAACAACCTGAACCAGGAGTACAACTGGAAGCTTGTTCAACTACTTCTTGTTGGTTTTCTGGGGTGCAACATGCAGCAGTAGATTCATTGGCATATTTTGGATCGTTGAATTCCGAATCTTCATGGAAATAATAAACCTCCCATTGGTGTCCATCAGGATCGGTAACCCAAAATTTGTCTTGCATCGCGTAACAACAGCTAGTCCCGATTTCTTCAATAATCGTCATTTTATTCTGTTTAGCTTTTAAAAGCTTACTAGCTAGTTCTTGTTCTGTTTCTACCTGAAAACCCAAATGCCCAAAATTCGCGTGAACTTTTTCTATGTTCTCGACAAACGAAATAACCAAAGAAGGCGTGTCTAACATGAATTTGGCATATTCGGATTTCACTTTACTAGGTTCTTGACCAAAGAACGTTTTGTAAAAGTCAACTGTTTTGTTAATGTCGCTTACATATAAGCTTACGTGCATTCTAGGAAATGTCCTCATTTCGTATTGTTTTAGCAGCAATCTGTTCCGCAGCTTCCAGATTTGATGAAGTTGCCCAGTAAATCGCTCAGGTTTATTAAATTGTTAGTGTCGATACAGTAGCAAACACTTGCTCCATCCGTATTTCCTTTTATGAGTCCAACATCTTTTAGTGCTTTTAAATGTTGAGAAATTGTGGCTTGCGCCAAACCTATTTCATTCACAATACCTCCACAAACGCAGCCATCTGTTTTATAAAGATGCTCCAAAATTGCTATTCTAGCCGGGTGCCCAAGAGCTTTAGCCATTAACGCAAGCTTGTTTTGCTCAGTTGTAAATTGCTCAGTTTTTGTTGTTCCCATAATTACATCGCAATATTACGATAAATATATATAATCGTAAAATTACGATGAATAAATATTCAGTAAAAAAAGAGAGGGCTTATTAAAGTTTAGTAATAGCTCCTTTTGCCGAAGATTCTGCGCCCGATACTTTTATGCTATATAATCCTGCTGGAATTTTAGATATGTCAATTTCAAACGATTCGCCCCCATTTGAGTTACTAAAGTTTTTATAAACTATTTTCCCATTCATATCGAACAGTGTAACTAGTATTTTCTCTTCATTGGTAGCAGAAAGTTTAATACTAAGTTTATCCTTCACGGGGTTGGGGTATATTATAAGCGATTCGCTTTTAGGGGCATCCATTATTGAAAGAGCTTCAGAAACTTCAATCAAAGAAATTTTTGAGAGGTCAGAGTAGACAATATAGTAGGACCCATTAAAATAGCTGATGTCAGGTTTAGATTGTACCCCCATTTGATCGGTGAGGTTTAATATGTTGTTTGTGTCTAATGAAGAAATGCCATTTCTTGTGGCGTTAAAAAATACATCTGTACTATTCGCATAACCTTCCCACACTATTCCAATGTTGTTTCCTGAAGATTCAATTTGAGGATAATTGGAGCTGGGACATATCAAAGAAGATAATTCTATTGTAGATAGTGATGTGTTGGTTGATAAAGAGTAGTCATTGATAAATACTTTGGGGCCACCATTAACTTCAGTTTTGTAGGTGGATAATAGGTTTTGCGTGTCGGTCAATCTTGCATCAGGGCCAGTGCTTGGGCATGACATGATTTGCCACTGATGGTCATCAACAGATATCCAATTCGTAAATGTCGCTCCTCGGTCGTACGAGATAACTGCTTTTATATCTCTAATATTATTCGCATTGTTTCTAAAAAAAACAACAACGTGCTTATCGTTGACAACAATTTCTGGTTGACAACAATCGCAAGCCTCATTGCCAAGTATAACCCCTGCAACTACTTTTGGTTCAAAAGTTAAGCCCCCATCAATAGATCGACTAACAACGTATTGAGGGTCCATTCCAGTAGAGTTGTGATCCATAAATGTAACATATACTGTGTCATTATGGACTGCCACGTCAGGGTATTGGCCAAATCCTTGAGTTAAGTTATCTACCCGAACAGTGTCGCCGAAGGTTGAGCCATTATCTTCGGACTTTACTATGTATATATGTCCAGTTTCGTAGCCCGTAGACCTGAAAGTGATGTATATATCATCTTGCCAAGTGCATAAATCTGGCCCACTCCAGTTGTATACTTGTGCGTCGAAGTCAATGGGGTTAATTTGGATTGGGGTGTTGAAGTCGGTACCATTAAATTTAGCGAAGTAAACGTTCTTGGAACTTATGTCTGACCATAACACTATCGGAGCGTTATCGTTACTTATTTCGATTTGAGGATGGTAATTTCCATAACCAGTAATTGAAGTAGGGTCACCTGCTGAATAAATTTGTCCAAAAGAGGAGCTCACTGAAGCAACAACAAGTATGATAAGAGCGTATTTTTTCATAGCAATGATTTTGAATCAAAGTTAATATAAACATATGTCAAGAAGCAACAATAACCTAAGGAGTTAGTTCATGCTTAATTATGATAGAGTTTTGTAAGTTAAATACTAAATAGGAAACCAATAATAAATGAGGTTGGTTTTATTTTATATTACTATTGATTAGCTAGATGAGTGGGGTGATGATTTTTTTTGATGTGTTTTTTGAGTTTTTTATTGGGAATAAAGTTGGAAAATACATTGTGAATTTTGTGTTTCGGTCATTCTTTCCGTTTATTTTTACAAAAAAAACAATAGTAGTATGAAAACACTATACATAACAACAATATTACTTGCGGCATCATTATTTAGTATCGCGCAAAACTTTAGCTACCCTCTAGGTCAGCAACTAGTCGAGTATGTTGAAGCAGAGAATTATGAGTCGTATGAAATAAAAATTAATACTCCAAGTGCAGAAGCTATAACTTACCAGTATCAATTGATTAGTAATACATTTAATCCAAATTGGAGCATTTCGCTTTGTGATTACAATGCATGTTATGTTGGCGTTCCTACGTCTGAAACTATGACACCGATTACATTAGCTGAAGCTCAGGGAGGAACACATGGGTTTTTTAAAATGAATATTACTGTTGGCCAACATTATGGAACTGGTAAAGTAAGTTACTACGTGTATGATGCAAGTGATTTTAATCGTGGTGATACTGTTTCTTGGGAGCTAATATGGATTCTTGCAGGTGATGCAGATGGGAATGGCGTATTAGATGTAGGCGAAATAGCTGGCGATTTAAATAATGATGGAGTCATTGATAGCACTGAAACAGCTGGTGATTTTAATGGTAATGGATTAATTAACGATGGTGAAATTGCAGGTGATATTAACGGCAGTGGAAATATTACTACCGGCGAGATTGCTGGTGATTTGAATGGTGATGGAATACTATCAGCTGGAGAAGTTAATGGGGACGCCAATGGTAATGGCATTTTGGATAATGGAGAGGTAAATGCGATTGATGAATATGCGTTTTCAACTTTGAAACTATATCCGAATCCTGCTCAAAATGTAATTAACATTAAATCTGAAGAATTTGTTACAGTCGCAATCTACAACCTTATCGGTGAGCAAATGGATATCTTATCTGTAAATGATGGAACCAAAATATCATGCGATGTATCTCACCTTAAGGCTGGTCTATATTTAGTTGCCTTAGAAGATGGTGAAGGAAATGTTGTTGCAAAGAAAGTGACATTGAAATAAATTAATAATAAGTGGAAAAAGTGCTTTCCCCATTTATTTATTTTCACATGAAAAAAACAGCAACACTATTAGTGTTTGGTGCTGTGGTTATATCCAGCATGGCAGCCAATATATCTGAAACATTGTACATTAACAGAGGTCAATTTATGACTTCTGATAGTTCAACATTTAGTTATACGGCATTTAATCGATCTTCTGTATTTGAACAAGAGAATGCTCGATTAGTAGCAGACGTTAATGATAACTTCGACATAAAGGTCATTAATAACGACTCAATAGTTCATGGTTTTGACATCAAAGGGTATGCTGGAGTTAGCAACACTATTCAGCCAGGAGATTCTATTATCGTTGCATGTTCATTTTCTTCAGAATCTGTCTTTATATATTACGATAACTTGAACTATCCAACAAACGCGTATATGGGGCTTGCAAGTATGATAGTCGTAAGTAGCAACCAGCATAGTAAATTTTATTGGAATATTAAAGAACACGAAAAGCAGTTCAACGACACCATTTCTTCAGGTTATGCCGTTGATTGGCAAGAATATTATCCTGATTATTTCACAATTAATAGTAAAAGTAACCCTGATATTAATACAGATATTGATGCACGAATCACAGGTAATATTGGTGATACTATTGATATTTACATGATAAATACAGGCCAATCAATACATTCAATTCATTACCATGGCTATCATTCAGAAATAATTCATTCTAGCAAGTTCCCTCATCACCAAGGAAGGTTGAAAGATACGTTTGCTGTATATCCAATGGAAATCGTGCGATTACAGATGGTACCTGATCAAGAAGGAGAATATCCTGTTCACGATCATAATTTGGTTGCCGTTAGCGGAGGAAATATCTACCCCAATGGAATGTTTTTAACCATTTTGATTCAGCAATAATGACGAAGCTAGTTGCAACCTTAATTGGGTTAGTTTGGGTGATTGCTTTATCTGCGCAGAGTGATGTGGATGTTTTTCTTATTGCAAGAAACACTGGAGAGAAAGTCTTATCAAATAACGATACAATACGAGTATTTGGTTTCGCAGAGAACTTAGGATCACAACCAGGAGTTCCCGGTCCTACGATAGTAGCTAATGAGGGAGACTCTGTTCATATAGATGTGTGGAATGTTTCTCAAGGAGCACCACACACAATTCATTTACACGGGTTAGATGTTGATCAACAGAACGATGGTGTGCCCCATTTATCATTTGATATTCCTCATATGGATCATGGTTTTTACCACTTTAAGGCGCCTCACGCTGGAACATATCTTTACCACTGCCACGTTGCCTCAACTATTCATGTGCAGGCAGGGATGTACGGGCTAATTATTATTAGACCAACAGATGGAGGTAATACAACATGGAACAATGGATATTATTACCATAAAGAGTTTTCCTTCTTCCTATCAGAAATTGATACAACTTGGCACACAGATTCTGTTTTAGAGCATGACCATGATACTTCATTTGCTATACATTATGTAGAAATTCCAAAATTTGACCCACAATTTTTTCTGATAAATGGTTTTTCTGACCAGCAGTTGGCAGAAAATCAAGTTGTACTTAATAGCGAATCTGGGTCTAGAAATTATATAAGGCTTACTAATATTGGATACTGTGGTACTCGGGTAATATTACCACCTTCTTTAAATGCAAAAATTATAGATTCTGATGGTCGACCATTACCAGAAATAGAATATTCGGATACTGTTTATGTTTATCCAGGCGAGCGGTATGGTCTGCTAACAGAAGCAAATGAAGAGTTAACCGATTCAATAGAATTCCAGTACTTTGATTTAAATACAGGTCAAATAAAGAATAGCCAATTTATTCCTGTTAATATTGAAGGTTTTAATTCTGTTGTTGATGAAAATATGGATAACAGCCCCCTTGTTGTATTACCGAATCCGTTTGCTGATAGCTTTATAATTAAAACTCAGCTAGAGCAGAATTCCTCAGTGAATATTATCGTGAGCGATGTTACGGGTAAAATAGTAACAACACACTATGAAGGCGATGTTTTGGTGGGTGAATATTATTGCGAACTTGGTGAAGGAATAAAAAATAATGGAACATATTTTGTTACATTAATTGTTGATGGAAGAACCGTCTCAACCGTCTCAATAATAAAACAGTAAACGGATGAGAAGACTGTTACTAGTATTAGTTGGTCTATTGGTGATTTGCACTTCTTTTGCTTCCGCAGATGATGGAATATTTGCTATTGTAAAAACTGAAAAAGGAGAAATAACAATACGCTTACACTATGATAAAGCTCCGATGACGGTGGCAAATTTTATTGGCTTGGCAGAAGGTTCAATTGAAAATTCGGCAAAGGAAAAAGGAGCTCCATTTTATGACGGCCTAAATTTTCATAGAGTAGAAGCAGGAGCAATTATTCAAGGGGGATGCCCCTTAGGGAATGGCTTGGGTAATCCAGGTTATAAATTTAAGAACGAAACCCCAAAGAGCTTGAATCACGATAAAGCAGGAGTTGTTGCCATGGCTAATTCTGGCAATAACACAAATGGAAGCCAGTTTTATATAACTATGCGTCCAATACCATCACTAGATGGCGATTATTCTGTTTTCGGACAAGTCGAAAAAGGACTGGGGGTAATAGAAATGATCAGCTTAGGTGATAAAATAATTAATGTCAGAATAGAAAGAAAAGGAGAGTTGGCAAAGGCGTTTGAAATTAATACAGCATTCCCAAAAAAAGCCAGAAAGAAACTTTAAATTAGTTTACAACCACTTTTTGTTGAACGCTCCAAGCTTCCGGCTTGTCATCGAAAAGGATTTTTGTTTTGGCCCAAACAGATTTAAACAACTCAGAAGATCTATACCCTTCTAATGAAGTTGGCTTATCCCAATAACTATATGTAAAAAAAATATTTGGGTTGTCAATGTCATGCAGTAATTCTAATCGTTGGCATCCTGAGAACGATCTAATTTTAGTCTTAGATTCGTTAAAAATCTCCATAAAAGAATCTACTGTATCTTCCCGAAAGGTGAGTTTTACAATTCTAATCATGCCTCGAATTCTATTCGGATGGTTTCGTTGATGTTCAGGCCTAATAATTGGCTAGCATTTCCTGAATTGATTGCAATTTCTAGATATCCTGTCGCGCCAAACAAAGCCAAAGAATCTCCTTCTTCGATCTGGTTATAGCTTTTTACAATTTGGTGAATTTTATACCGAGACTCTCTGAAGTATATTGTGAAAGGTTTGCCCTTACCAACTTCACGAAACAGTTTTTCATTAATGTTCGTTACAACATTACCATATGAGTCTACATAAATTATCGTTCCACGGATCATTCCTTCGTTAACAACAGCCCTAAATAAACTACGCTGAATAACAGCATCCTTGGGTCCGCCAATAATTTCTAAAGTGCCACCCCTCGCAAGATGACATGCTGCTTTTACAAAAATATTTTTAGTAGGGAATGTAAGAAGGTCAGTATCTTGATTAATCGTTAATTCTACAACTTTCTCAGGGTCTTGATCAAAAATTAAGGAGAAAATGCCATTATCCGCACCAATAAAATACTGACCGTTAATGTACATGGCGATATGAGGAGTCGCAGCGCTTGCTCCAGGTTTTACGCCTAAAATATGGATAGTACCTGGGGGGAAGTCTTTCATCGCATTTTTCACTATAAATGCAGCTTGAGCAATGTCAAACTTTGGAACATCATGCGAAATATCAACTATGGTAGCGTCAGGATATTGATTAAAAATAGAAGCCTTTATCGAGCTAACGTAATAGTCTTTTAAACCAAGGTCTGTCGTTAAAGTAATAATTGACATTAATTAGAGTAATTTTAGCGTTTTATAAAGCAAAATATTCAATAAAATTCATTTATTTTGCTGCACCAAAAGTACCAATTTATTAATACTATATTCATTTGAGAGAAACCATCATTCAAATAGACTCCATCAATCCAGTTGAGATTTTTGGAGTAAACAATTCAAACATTACTCTTCTTAAAAAACAGTTTCCCAAGCTCAAAATTATTGTGCGCGGAAATACGGTAAAAGCTGTTGGAGACGACAAGCAATTAAAGGCTTTTGAGGAGAAAATGAAACTTATTTTAGCGCACTTTAATAAGTTTAATCAGCTGACTGAGAGTCAAATAGAGAGGTTGTTAGATGAGGGGAATGACGAAATTACTAATGCAACAGACAATGCAGGTGATGTTTTGGTTCATGGAAACGCAGGTAGGATAGTAAAAGCAAAAACTGAGAATCAACGAAAAATGGTTGATTGTATCGAAAAGGCTGATATGCTTTTTGCTGTGGGTCCAGCGGGAACAGGAAAAACATACACAGCAGTTGCACTGGCTGTGAGAGCTTTAAAAAATAAAGAAGTTAGAAAGATTATTTTAACGAGACCTGCAGTTGAGGCAGGTGAGAATTTAGGTTTCTTGCCAGGAGATTTAAAGGAGAAATTAGATCCGTATTTACAGCCTCTGTATGATGGTCTGAGAGATATGATTCCTGCAGAAAAAATTACAGAGTTTGTCGAAGCAGGAATTATTCAAGTTGCGCCTTTGGCGTTTATGAGAGGTAGAACATTGGATAACGCTTTCGTTATTTTAGACGAAGCCCAAAATGCAACCGAAGGGCAATTGAAAATGTTCTTAACAAGAATGGGGAAATCGGCTAAGTTTATCATTACAGGAGATGTTACACAGGTTGATCTGCCAAAAAATCAAAAATCTGGTTTAGTGCAGGCAATGAAAATATTGAAGGATGTGAAAGGCATCGAAATAGTTGAACTAGATGGGCGAGATGTAATTCGTCACAAATTAGTAAAAGGAATATTAAAAGCATACGAACAAGTAGAACCAAAACAATAACAATTATGTCGAATACAATAATGACAACCGATTTTAAATTCGAAGGGCAAAAAAGCCATTACAGAGGAAAAGTGCGTGAAGTATATAATATCGATGACAAATACTTAGTAATGATAGCATCAGATAGAATTTCAGCGTTTGATGTTGTTTTACCTGCAGGAATTCCCTTTAAGGGGCAGGTTTTAAATCAAGTTGCAGAGAAATTTATGAAAGCGACTTCCGATATTGTTCCCAATTGGATTATTGACACCCCAGACCCATCGGTAGCAATAGGACATTTGTGCGATCCGTTTAAAGTTGAAATGGTGATTCGTGGATATTTAAGTGGGCATGCGTGGAGAGAGTATAGAGATGGTAAGCGTATTATCTGCGGAGTTTCTATGCCTGATGGAATGAAGGAAAATGATAAATTTCCTGAGCCATTATTAACACCAACCACTAAGGAAGACGTTGGTCATGACGAAGATATTTCGAGAGAAGATATCCTTGCACAAGGTCTAGTTTCTGAAGAAGACTACGTTCAATTAGAAGATTATACTCGTAAATTGTTTCAAAGAGGAACTGAAATTGCAGCGGATATGGGATTGATATTGGTCGATACCAAATATGAATTTGGTAAAGACGTAAATGGGGTGATTACACTAATTGATGAAATTCATACACCAGATTCTTCTCGTTATTTTTATAAAGAAGGATATCAAGCAAGGCAAGATGCTGATGAATCTCAAAAGCAATTATCTAAAGAATTTGTCCGTCAGTGGTTAATCGAAAATGGTTTTCAAGGTAAGGAGGGACAGCAAATTCCTGAAATGAATGACGAATTAGTTAATTCTATTTCAGAAAGATACATTGAACTTTATGAGCAAATTACTGGAGATACTTTTGTAAAAAGCGACACAACGGATGTTATAAAACGCGTAGAGGAAAACATAAAAGGTTTTCTTTCTGTAAACGCATAGACTGTTTATGAGTTTATCAGATCGTGATAAACAGGTAGTTTGGCACCCTTACACGCAAATAAAAGGAGCTGCAGATACAATTCCAATTGTTCAGGGTGAAGCAGCTTACTTGATTGATGAAGAGGGGAATAGATACTTGGATGCTATTTCTTCTTGGTGGGTCAATACACATGGGCATTCCCATCCACATATTGCCAAAAAAGTTTCGGAGCAGTTATCCACATTAGAGCACTGTATTTTTGCTGGGTTTACGCATCCTAAAGCCGTTGAATTAGCTGAACGAATTTTGGAGAAATTACCAAATCAATCTCGGGTGTTCTTCTCCGATAACGGATCTACAGCTGTTGAAGTTGCCTTAAAAATGGCGTTTCAATACTGGGATAACAAATCAGAGAAAAAGAATAAAGTTATAGTTCTAGAGGGGTCTTATCATGGCGACACGTTTGGATCCATGTCAGTAAGTGCGAGAGGTGGGTTTAATCAGCCCTTTGAGCAATTTTTGTTTGATGTTTTGCCAATTCCGTTTCCTAAAAAAGGAGAGGAGAATAAAACGATTTCGGCACTTAAAGAGGTGTTAAAAGCCGATGATGTTTCGTCTATAATTGTTGAACCGTTAATTCAGGGAGCTGCTGGAATGCGAATGTATTCTCCAGAAATTTTAGAAGAGATATTTAAACTTTGTCGGGAACGAAAAGTCTTAATAATAGCGGATGAGGTGATGACTGGCTTTGGGAGAACAGGTAAGTTATTTGCTACTGATTATATCACCACGAAACCAGATGTGGTTTGTATGTCGAAAGGATTAACTGGAGGCGCAATGGCGTTGGGATTAACCGTAGCTACTTCAGAGATTTACGAAGCCTTTATTTCAGACGATAAGTTAAAAACGTTTTTCCACGGGCATTCGTTTACTGCTAATGCTGT
>Ga0209406_1001701_pt1 | contig 15788 bp, 10 predicted proteins | sample COGITO_mtgs_1204_FD_184808 | JGI IMG/M metagenome (GOLD analysis project Ga0209406, IMG submission 184808) | Pelagic marine microbial communities from North Sea - COGITO_mtgs_120426 (SPAdes) (version 2) | ecosystem: Environmental > Aquatic > Marine > Epipelagic ...
TGCGAAGTTCGGCTATTTTAAGCAGGTATAACGGGTCAAATTTCGAACGGTCTCACGTGCTCGACTCTCCCTCGGCTCTCCTTCGGCTAGGCCTCGGACTCCGCGGAATGCATGTGGATCACGTCGAGGAAGTCGTTTCCGAACCGTTTGGCTTTGACCTTACCAAATCCATGCACTTGCAACAGGCTACTGGGATCCGTAGGAAGGCCTTCACACAGAGCCACGAGGGTTTTGTCTGATACGATGACAAATGCGGGGACACCGAGGTTTTGTGCGATTTCGAGACGTTTGGTGCGGAGCTTTTCGAAAAGGAGTGAGCCCTTGATCGCTGCCGAGACTTCAGCAGATTCAGAGGAGGCTTGGCGTCCTCGTGTGGATCTTGACCGCGACGAGGCATCTGCCGGAGCATCGGGTCGAGCTTCGAATTGCACAAGCTCCACGCGTTCATGGCCGCGCAAGACCTGCCAGCTTCGATCATTGAGGCGAACGACGGGGTATTGTCCGATGCTTTGTTCGATGAAGCCCAGTTGAATGAGTTGTTTTCCGATGTCCATCCAGGCCGATTGGCTGTGCTCTTTGCCGATGCCGTAGGTGCTCAGTTGTTGCTGCGCCGGGGTGATTTTTTTGGCTTTGGAACCGCGCAAAATGGAAACGGAATGGGCAAGCCCGTAATCATATTGCAGGCGTGCCAGGGTGGAGAATAGCTTTTGAGCCGTTTCAGTTCCATCCCATGTGCGTTGCGGCGTGTCGCAATTGTCGCATTTGCCGCACGCATTGGAGGCGCGAGTTTCATTGAAATACTGCAAGAGGATTTTGCGGCGACACGTGTAAGCATCTGCAAAGTCACCCATGCGACGGAGCTTTTTGAGGAGGAGGTTTTTTTGATCTTCGGTTTCGTCATCGAAAAACCCAGCAAGCAGGGAGAAGTCGGCACTTTTGTAAAACAGCACAGCCTCGCTTTCCTCGCCATCGCGTCCGGCTCGCCCCGTCTCTTGGTAATAGCTTTCCATGTTTTTGGGCAGGTTGAGGTGCACCACAAACCGTACATTGGGTTTGTCGATGCCCATGCCAAAAGCAATGGTGGCCACAATGATTTGGATATCGTCATGCTTGAAGGCACCCTGTCGTTCCTCTCGCTCTTGGGCGGTTAGTCCCGCATGGTAGTACGAGGCACGGAATCCATTTTCTTCCAAATGTTGGGCGATTTCCTCGGTCTTTTTGCGGGAAAGGCAATACACGATTCCCGTGGAATTCCCTTGAGTTTGTACATAGGAAAGCAGCTGCTCTTTCTCGTTTTTCCTCGGTCGAACGCTATAGTGGATGTTGGGCCGATCAAAGCTGTTCAGAAAGACCCGTTCACCCGCCAGGTTCAGCTGGTTCATGATGTCTTCTTTCGTGGCTTCGTCCGCGGTTGCAGTGAGGGCCAAAATGGGGACGTTGGGCAAGAATTCACGCAACCGATTCAGTTGGGTGTACTCGGGGCGGAAGTTGTGTCCCCAGGCGCTGATGCAATGCGCTTCATCGATGGCAATGCGGTTCACGCGCTTGTCTTCGAGCCACTGCAGCAATTGAAAGTCATTGGCCGCGATGCGCTCGGGTGACACATACAAAAGCTTCAATTCATGCTCGTTGATTTGGCGCGCCACAGTGCGGGTCTCTTCCGCGGAAATAGAGGAATTCAAAAAGGCAGCCGGCACGCCGTGGGTGCGCAGGTCATCCACTTGATCTTTCATCAGGGCAATCAAGGGCGACACCACCACGGTGAGGCCTTCTTGCAGCATGGCCGGCAACTGGTAGCAGAGCGATTTTCCCCCGCCCGTAGGCAGCAGCACAAGCGCACTCTTGTTCTTTAAAACATGCTCAATGATGGGCTCTTGATTGGGCCTGAGACGATTAAAACCCCAGATGTCTTTGAGGATTGTACTTTGCTGAGAATTGAGCATGACCAAAGGTACCGTTTGCGCTCTTTCGTTTCTTCGACCCTGATCAAATGTTATCTTCACCCCATGGTCATTGCGGGCATTGAAATTGAGCTCATCAGGAAGCGCGTCAAGAACGTCAACCTCCGGATTCACACACCTGACGGGCGGGTGACGGTGTCGGCGCCGCGCCGCACCTCCGAGGCCTTCATCGCCGAGTTTGTGGCCGCCAAAGCGCCCTGGATCCGAAAGCAACAAGCGCGCATCGCCGCGATGCCGCCCCGTCCCGAACTCACCTACACCCACGGGGAAGAACATGCATTTCTTGGGCATCCCTATCCGTTGGAAATCTACGCAGCGGCGGGCCGCCCGGGAGCCGAGTTTCAAGCCGATTTTCAAGCCGACTATCCGGCGGAATCACCCGAAGAACCGCGCGTCGTGGTGCACGCGCGCGATCCGCGCGACCCCGCAGAAGTCAAGCGCCACATCGACCGGGCGTACCGCCGGGAATTGCAGACGCGCCTCGACGCGATGGTGCCGGAGTGGGAGCAACGCCTCGGCGTGAAAACCACCAAGATTCGCATCCGCGCCATGAAACGCAAGTGGGGGGCATGCCGCACGCGCACCGGCGACGTCGTGTTCAACCTCGAGCTCATCAAGCACCCGCCACGCGCCATCGAATATCTGGTGTTGCACGAACTCGCTCACTTGATCGAGGCATCCCACAACGCACGCTTTCAGGCCATCCTCACCGAGCACATGCCCGATTGGCGAGATGTCGAAACCGCCCTCAACGGTCGGGTGACAACGCGGGGGTGAAGACGCCGCGTCACGACCAGCCATATTGCCTCGCCTCCCCGAGTCGCACAGCCTCCCCGTATCGCCCCGCCGCCCGAGGTCGCCCAACGCTCCGCCGATACCCTCCTGAACGCCTACAAAGGCGGGTCGTGCTCATTCCGAAACCAGCCCCCGCCCTCGTCGTCGCCCTCGTCCCAGGCCTTGCCCTCGTCCGCGTTCTCCTCATCTTCATCGAAAGACTTCTTGACCTCCAACGCAATGACAACCGCATCATAAAGCAGGACCAACAGCATCAACGTGAACAAGATCAGCGCAGGGACCGCAAAGAACACCACCGGCCCCATGGCTAACAAGAGAAAGAAGCCCATAATGCTGTTGTTTTCGCCCACAGTTTTGCCGGTGATGACCTCTTCGAGGGTGATCACGAAAAGAGAGAGCAGCAAGGGGGAAAACACCAGCAACGCACCGATCACGAGGATGATGCGGATGACGCGCAATCGGCGCTTTCGTCGGAGCAGGATTGTTTTGGTAAACATGGCTTGGCGATGAAGTGCCTAGGTTAACGTACGTATCAATTTGCCGCATCAAAGTACTGCCGCCGGCACCACGCCGCGCAGCCAGCACCGCACTCGCTTGTCCCATCCGGCCTGACCGTCTGGATTCCAGTCGGCCGTGGTGTGCCATGCGTTTTCAGGGGCGAGTTCCCGCAGCATCAACTCCTCCACTTGGGCGGCCATAGCGGGGGATTCCATGAGGGCGACGCACTCTGTGTTCAGATTGGCACTGCGGGGGTCGAGGTTGAAGGTGCCAATGACAACGGTGCGGTGGTCAATGACCATGGATTTGGCATGCAGCCCAAAGACCGGCACGTAGCCCGCACGTTCTTGTTTAGCGGCCGTAATCAGCTGCTTGCGGATTTCGGCATCGGGTCGGTATTCGTAAACATCCACACCTGCCGCGAGCAGATCGGCCCGAATCCGTTGGTAGCCGTTGAAAGCCTCAAGGTTGTCGGTCGAACACAGGCTGTTGGTCAAAATGGTGACGTTGACGCCGCGCGCCACAGCCTCTGCAAACAGTCCCAAGCCTAGGTCCGTGAGGACCAAGTACGGACTCTGGATGACGAGGGATTCCTGGGCCGATTGCACGCGTTCGATCAACGCATCCGTGCTCGCACCACCGCCGCTGAATCCGCCGCTGCTGTTTTTGCCTGGCGCATCCGAGACGAACTGCATGGCGTCGAGTCGGTGCAGCCGCCCGGCCTGCGCAATCCGCGGAATGGCATCGGCAACGCCGTCAATGAGCGCCCGGATTTCCGGCCAAAAATTCTCCGGGTCGCAGGCATAGGCATGAATTTGAGCATAAAGAGCCTCGGGATCGCTCGAGGCCATGTTCGGCGTCAAGGCGCGTCCCACTTCCACCGCCAGCGGGTCCGCCCAAAACTCCTCAAACGAAGCGTGCACTGCAGAAGCCCCGGCACCCACCAACATCACATCGCGGTCCCGGAAGTTGTATTCCTGGTCGTAATCGAAGTATTCGTCGGCGATGTTGCGGCCGCCCGTGATGGCGACTTGGCCGTCGACAACGAACGTCTTGTTGTGCATGCGTTGGTTGAAGCCTTGGAAGTCGCCGAGGACGTTGGCCACTTTGGCCGCAGCATTCTTGCCTTCAGTTGGATTGTACACGCGAATTTCAATGCCCGGATGGGCGCTGAGAGCGGCTACATCTTCCACGGCCACGTCCAACATGATGTCATCGACCAACATCCTCACCTGCACGCCACGATCCGCTGCGCGCAGCAAATAATCCAAGGCGATGATCCCCACATTGTCCATCGAAAAAATGAAGTACTGAATGTCGATGCTATGCGCACTGTGTTCGCTGAGCCAAGCCCGCGTGAAAATCGCCTCTTCTCCCTCTTCGAGCACATAGGCCCAGGTGGCCGCGCTGTCGCTGATGCCAGCCGATTGGATGCGGTCCGCAATGGTCACCGAATCGGGTATGACCTGGCAGCCTGCGCCTTCGCCTGCCGTGGACCCATACCCGTTCAGTCTGCTGCTTAAGTCTTCCGATTGACAACCCGTCAAACCCCACGCCATGCACAGGACCGTGGTACACGCCAAGGCGGTGTATGCCCAATTGGTTAGGTGTTGCTTTTGCATTGGCAAAAGTTAGGCAAGGAAGGAGGTGTACTCAAATTTGTTCCGGTAAAATGTATACCTTGGTTCAGCGTTGTCATGCTGGAATATCCATGATTTCAGCGGTTTCCAAACGCGACCAATTGCCCATGTGGAAGAAAACTCCTGAGGAACTCGAAGACTGGTACCGAAGCGATCCCGAAGCCTTTAGGCGGGCGTTTGCAGCGGAAGATTTCACGCCACCTCACGCGGCGACCTGGGCTGCTCGCATAGCGGCGGATGGTGCTGCGCAAGTGCAGAACGCGACTGATTCCGCGGCTTCCACGAACAGCCACCACTTCACTTTTGCTTTGGTGGTATCCTTCGCCATTGCGTTGGTGTTTCTCGTTCCGTATTGGGTGACGGGGGACTTTGAATTGGATTGGGCCGTGCCGTTTTTGGCACCTTTTGCTTTCGTGCCCATGCTGGCTTTTCACGGATGGCGGCGGTGGGGGTTGCTCGGCGCTGTAGCGGTTCTGACGGTCATCGTGAGTGGGATTTACGAAGCGTGGGAATTTTTGCCCGAGCGGTGGGATGTGAGCCATGCCTTGTCGTTGCACCCCGATTGGGAAGGGGCAGGGGAGCGCATCAATTTTGCTCGTCAAGTCCGGGACTTGATGATGATCCATTGGCCTCTTTTGTTGCTCGGGCTCACGGGGTATGCGTACGTGGCGTCCCGCCCGGAGGAGCAGCGCGTGGATTTTGTGCGGCACGTAGTGCAAGTGGGCATCTTGACGGCCATCATTGCGGTGGCAGGCGGAGCTTTGTTCGGTCTCACCAACTTGCTGATGATCACCCTCGACATTCCGAGTGCGGTCAGCGAAGAAGTCAACATTCACCTGTATACATGGGGAGTGAGTGGCCTGCTCGTTTTTGGCCATGCGGTCTGGATGCGGCATCCGAATTCGCTCGAACGCATTTTACCTACGGTTGCGCGAATCTTCATCCCCCTCTTCGTGCTGTTGGAATGCGGCTTTTTGTTCGCGTACATGGTCCAACAAGGCTACAGCACACTCAGTTCAGATCGGGAAGAACTGCTGGTCTTCAACTTCCTGCTCATCGTGGTCATTGGGCTGGTAATGCTGCATTCGGCGTTTGAAGAACAGGCAGGCCGGTTGACGCGCGGCCTCGTCGTGGCGCTGGTCGGCTTAGGCATTCTTGCCGACCTTCTCGGCTTGGCGGCCATCATCAACCGGCTGGTGGAGTTTGGCGCTACCCCCAATCGCCTTGTGGTCTTCGGCAGCAACCTCGTGTTTTTGGGAACGCTGGCGGCCCTGTTTGTGAAATGGGTGCGCACCAAAGGGCAGAACATGGAACGGACCACCCGTCAAGTGATGAACCGTGCGCTGGCCGTATTTGTGGGGTGGACGGCAGTTGTTTTGTTGGTCTTTCCGCTGGTCTATGGGATAGGATTGGATGCGGAGGAGGTGGAGCAGTTTGAGGTGGCGGCAGCCGCAGCGGCAGAAGAGCCTGAAGATGCAGCCGATGAATCGGTGGAGTTTTCCGGTGAAGAGTGATTACAGAGCAGGTAATTCTTTGATATATTGCAATGCAAGTCCGTCGGGATTTCCTCTTAGAATATCCCGGATCCGTGTACCATCTGCAAAACCCTAAGCTGCATGAAATTCGTCCCCTGTACCAGACAAAACCGCCGCGCACGTTGGAGCGTTCTCTTGTCTTTATCGATCGGCACCTTCGCCCTCACCTTGATGTCCCATCACAATGGTGTGGCGGAAGAGCAAAACAAGGACCGCACGGGAGCGCCAGGTAGTTCCCAACCTTGTTCAGCATGCCATTCGTCAGGATCCTACACGGTTACGCCTTCCATCACCGCATATGCGTTTGAGGGGTCGGAGACACCGGTCACGGAATTCACGCCCAACACCGAATATTACATTGTGTTCGAGGTAGGCTCCAGTAACAACCCAGAAGGATATGGTTTTCAAGCGACAGCCGTGTTCGGAAACGGAGACAACGCCGGGACCTTTATTGCGTGTTCGGATAACGCCCAGCTCGAGGACGTCGGCGGTCGCCATATCGTGGAGCAAAATGACCTCAGCGCGAGCAATACGTTTTCGCTTTACTGGGGGGCACCCGCTGGTGGAGAGGGCGATGTGACATTCTATGCAAGCATGCTGGCAGCCAATGGTGCCTATGGCAACACGGGTGATTCGTATGCAGGAACTTCGCTCACCTTAAGCGAGGCCGTAACAGGCATTAACTGTCCAGACTGCTGGGGCGATCGAGATCCGATCCGGATGTGGGCGACAGGAGATTTCTTGAACATCGTTTGTGACAGCGATGCGTCGCTGGATGCTTTTGCGGTGGACGGCCGATGGCTGAAGACCCTGCAACTCTCAGCAGGGAAGCACACCTTGAGCACGCGAAATTGGGGCGTTCGAGGTTTGGTTATTGGGCAGCTATCGTACCGTTCCCAAAACGACGAAACCAAATTCATAACCCAGCGCTTCTGGGCGGATTAGACGCTTAATGAATTCAACGTCGACATCTGGCCTAACTTTCCAATTGAAAGGACGATACAATGACTACTTCTAGGGCAACAGTCTTCTTCATTTTTGCGCTTGCCAGCTTGTCTCCGACGCAGCTTCTCACAGGGCAGGTCGTCATCAATGAATTGATGGCATCCAATTCCCTGCATGCGGATGATCCCGACTTCGAAGGTTCCAGCGACTGGATCGAACTGTACAATGCGAGTGATTCTGAGATTGATCTCGGCGGTTGGTTCGTCACGGACAACCTCAGTGACACGCTAAAGTGGGCCGTTCCCCTGGGCACCTTCATCCCGGCTGGAGGGCATTTGGTGCTGTGGTGTGATGGTGAAAATACAGTTGAAGAAAATATACATACTTCATTCAATTTGAGTAGTTTAGGAGAGGAGTTAGGGGTCTACAATGCGGAGTTAACCTTGGTGGATTCGTTGGTCTTTTCCGGTTTGGATACAGACGTGAGTTTCGGGCGAGTGACGGATGGGAACAGCGAATGGGCCTGGTTCAATGTGCCCACACGGGGCACCTCCAACGACGCAGCCGAACCCTTCAATGGCATCTCTTACGGCGTGCCGTATTTCTCGGTAGAGGGAGGGTTTTATGAAGAGGCTTTTACCTTGGAATTGAGCGGTCTCAGCGGTGTGATTCGGTATACCACAGACGGTCGTGCACCAACGGCCGAGGACGATGAATTTTCCTCCGCCCTCACCATCGATTCCACGGCGTTCGTTCGCGCACGGGTGTTCGAAGATGGGTTCATTCCCGGTCCGGTCGTGACCCATTCGTACTTTTTTGATCCGACCCTCACGGATCGACCACTTCCTGTGTTTTCATTGGTCACCGACCCGGACCATTTTTGGGATGCGGACACCGGCATTTATGTGCAAGATTTTAAGCCGGAATGGGAATGGCCGCTGAACGTGGAGTTTTTCGAGAACGACGGCAACAACGAGGCGGTCTTCAACGAGCGTGCGGGCGTCAAGGTCAACGGCCAAAACAGCTGGGTTCTGCCACAGAAGATGCTAGGGATCTATTTCCGAGGCGGGTACGGTTCAGGGAGTTTGGATTACCCTTTATTTCATGACCGGGACCGCTCAAAATTTGACAATTTCGTGCTGCGAGCGAGCGGATCAGATTGGTCCAATACCCTGATGCGGGATGGTTTGAGTCAATCCCTTCCGCAAGTCAATGCCCCCGTCGACCACCAAGGTTTTCGCCCCAGCATTGTCTTCATCAACGGAGCGTACATGGGCATTCACAACATCCGTTCTCGGGTGGACGAGGAATTTGTGCAAGAAAACCACGGAATAGAAGCGGGGAATTTGGACCTAATCACGGACGATGGAGGGGTCGAAGAAGGCAATGACTCGGCCTTTGTAGTTATGGATGCGTTGTTTAATGAGGACCTCAGCGATCAAGCCAATTTTGATGCCGCTGCGGCCGAAGTGAACATGATCAATTTCGCGGACTACTGGGCCACGGAAATATGGGCGAGCAACAGCAGCTGGGGGCACAACGTGGTGCAGTGGAAACCGAAAGTGGGCGGTAAATGGCATTACGTGTTCACGGATTTGGATCGGGGATTTTCGGGGTCGACCAACGATGCCATCGATGGCTTCACGGTGCCTCAAGACAACAACTACGATTATGCGCGCACATGGATTCGTCATGCGCTGGAGAACGACGGCTATGCGGCGTTTTTTGCCCAGCGGTTTGCCGACCACCTGCACACGTCGTTTCATCCGCAACGGGTGCACGGGGTGATTGATGCGTGGGCTGCGCGGATTGCGCCGGAAATTCCCTTCCACGTGGCGCGCTGGACGGGAACGACATCCTCGTACGGCGATGGCATTGCCACCGTGGACGATTGGAACAGTGAAATCGAAAGCTTACGAACCTTCGCTACCGAACGGTCACCGTTCATGCTCGCAGATCTCGCCTCTGAATTTGGACTCGGTTCTCAAGCCGAACTTTACACAGACAACGTACCTGCGGGAGCAGGACGGATTCGACTCAACGCATTTCAGATCCCGGAAAGCCCTTGGAGCGGACCGTATTTTGAAGACATGCCGCTTGAATTGACGGCGGAACCTCGGCCGGGCTACACCTTCCTCGGTTGGTCGCAGGTGGGCACCGAGCCTTGGGTGATTGAAGGGTCAGCATGGGCATTCCATGACGCAGGCAGCGACTTGGGGACCGAATGGACCGCAACCGATTACGACGACTCGGCTTGGGCCACCGGCAACGCAGAACTGGGCTACGGAGACGGCGATGAAGCCACCGTGGTTTCGTACGGCGATGACGCCCAAAACAAGCACATCACCACTTATTTTCGGCACGCCTTTGATCCAGGGTTGACGACTGCAGCGGAGCTGACGGGGTTCTTCAAGCTTCGCCGCGACGACGGAGCGGTGGTCTATGTCAACGGCGAGGAGGTATTTCGGAGCAATTTGCCAGAGGGGGAAATCATGCACACTACCCCGGCACTGGATCCAGTTGGAGGAGCTGCCGAAAGCAATTGGTACGAATACGCCGTGCCCATCGAATGGGCGGCGGGATTCAATGTCATCGCCGTGGAAATCCACCAGGTCTCCCCAACCAGCTCAGACATCAGCTTTGACCTCACGCTTTCCGTTTATTCGCCTTTCGAATCGATTTTTTCCGCAGTCAATCCGCTGCCGATGGCACTGAACGGCGACGCGGGCTATGTTGCTCGCTACGAGCCGACGGGCGAGTGCATCTTACCGCTCTCCATCGATGAGGACGTAACATTGACGGCTGACTGTTCGCCATACGTGGCCCAAGGCACCACCACGGTGGCACCCGACGTGACCTTGACCATCGAGCCCGGCGTAGAAGTCTGGTTTCCGACCGATGCTCAACTCTTGGTTCAAGGCCAACTTACGGCCTCCGGCACAGCAGCGGAGCCCTTGGCGTTTCGCCTCAATCCAGCGTACGAAGCCCCATGGGGCAACATTCAATTTGATGCGGCCACCGACCCGTGCCTCATCCGCCACGCCGTCATAGAAGACGCTTCAGCAGGAAACCATCCGGTTCACGACCGAGCGGCTGTGGTGGCTTGGTTTTCCGACATCACGCTTGACCACCTCGAGTTGGTGTCCAATTACCGCAATCCGGTCTACGCCGAACACAGCCAGGTGGTCTTGACGAACAGCACGTTGCATTCGGATATCACCGGGGACTTGATCAATGTGCGCCACGGCTCGGCTCTCATCGATTCCTGCACCTTCATCGGCAACCGCGAGCCGGACACCGATGCCATCGATTACGATGTAGTCATGGACGGCGTCGTACGCAACACGGTTATTCATTCGTTTCGCGGTCCCAACAGCGACGGGATTGATTTGGGTGAAGGCTCACTCAACATCCTCATCGAAGGTGGATTGATTCACCACTGCACGGACAAAGGCATCAGCATCGGTCAGGCTTCCCACGCGGTGATTCAGGACATGACCATCGCACAATGCGCTTTGGGCGTAGCGCTCAAAGACCTCGGTGCAGCGGAAATGGATCATGCCACGTTTTACGGCAACCAAATCGCCGTGAGTGCTTACGAAAAAAACCCGGGCATGGGCGGGGGGGAAGCCACGGTGCTCCGCAGCATTTTCTCCAATAGCAGCGATGCACCGTTGTTCTCTGATGCGCTGTCTTCTATGTTCGTGATGGATGCGCTCTACGACACCGATACGCTGGCCTACGATAACGTGGTGGAGGGCAATCCGCTTTTTACCGATCCGGATGGATTTGATTTTGAATTGCTCGAAGGTTCTCCGGCCATTGGAGCCGCAATCACAGGTGCGAATTACGGTTCCCAGCATATGTGGTCAGTTGACCAGCGCGACCTGGCCATCGTGGAGTTTGGCTATGCGGGCCTTGAAGCGCTGAACCGCGAGTGGATCCGCTTAGAGAACGGCGGGAGTGAATCTATTAACCTCAAGGGCTATCGACTTGAAGATGCTGTAACGTGGGTGTGCATGGAGGACCTGTGGTTGACACCTGGAGAAGCCCTCTGGGTGGTCAAAGACGCCGGATACTTTGCAGAGGCCGAAGAGCTCGTGCGAGAATGGGATGCTGGTCAATTGGCCAACGAAGGGGAGCGCATCGTGCTCCAAGACGCGGATGGCATTGTGGTGGATTTTGTGCGGTATGCACCGCTGGCTCCTTGGCCGGTGCCGTTCGCGGGTTCGGAGGCGCTGGTTCGGGTGGCTCCGACCGTGGACAACCATTTCGCTTCCAGCTGGACATTGGTGGAGTTGAATGAGGTGGAAGACTTACCGGAGCCAGGTCATGCAAATGGGCTGCAGGTTCATCCCAATCCTTCCGATGGTTCCATCACGGTGCGCGGTGACTTCCCTGAATCGGAGTGGATGGATGTCCTCTGGTTTACCCCTGAAGGCCGACTCGCATTAACGTCTAAGCATGCGCACGCAGGCGGTTCCATGGAGTTGGATGCTCGTTCATTGGGGACGGGGCTGTACCTGCTTCGCATCGGTCCATTCAGCGCGCAGGTTGCGATTCATTGAAGCGGAGTAGTATCCTGCTGCCGTTTTCTTTTATTGGACGATCAATCGCTGCACGGTTCCCGCATTGCCGTTGCTGGCGTGCACGAAATAAACACCAGCATCCCACAGGCTCACGTCGATGGGGTGGCCCGTCCAGGTGAGTTCTTCGATGACGCGACCGCGAAAATCACGAATGGTCAACGGCACAGTTTCTGCGCAATTTTGGAGCACGAATGAATCGCGCACAGGGTTTGGTGCGAGGGTCCAGTCGTTTGTGCCAGCGAAGTTATCGGAGTCAAATTCCGAGTTGTCCAAGGCCGGATCATAGATGTAGTACTCATATTCCGCTCGCGCAGGGGAGAGTGCCATGGCCTCTTCATTGGTGGCACGGATGTAAAAGATGAAGTCGCCCAGTGCACCAGAGGGAACCTGCACCGCATAGGTTCCGTCTCCGGCGATGGCGTCACCTTGGGTCCCATCGTCATTCAGGGCGACGGCTTCGAAAGTTCCCGGTCCGTTGGCCCACATCAAATCAACGTATTCGGCATTGAGCGCATCGACTTTGATTACTCCGCCAAGGGCAGTAACGGTTCCCAGTGTGGGGGGCACCTCGGAAATATCAGGATGGTTTGCGAGGTATTCCATCCGCGCATCAACCGTGCTCAAGATGCCACCAAATCCCCAGTCTGCCCAGAATGCATTGTTCACATTGCTCGTGAAGAAGGTCATGGGAAAGAGGCTGTTGTTGTCAGCGGCTGCCGCTTCGTAAGCCAGACTCTGCACCTCATCGATGTCTTGCTGCAAGGCAGATGAATCCATCGCTTCTTCCATGATGGTGCGGATGTGCGCGATGTATCGCTTTCGGTGCATCGGATGGTTGAAGAGATACTGCGTTAAGGGGCGGTCGTCCCACGCGGGACCGCTTCCAGTGTGGAAGGGGTTGAAGTGATACACATCGTTTGGATTCCAATAGCTCCAGCCCATGATGGCCCCAACAAATGAATTGTCCAAATCCCATGGAATCATTTGAAACCGGCCTTGCTCGTCTTGATAGAGGTAATAATTGTGGACGTAATAACCGTTGTAGGTGTCGAGGTTGCTAACCACGGTATTGGCGGCCATGGCCCAAAGCACCCGATCAATGTTGAGGATATCCGATAAGTTCTCCGGATTGAACTCCAAGGTGGTGATCAAATCGAGCAAAGCTCCCCATCCATTCTCGGACTTGATGGTGTAGCTGTCGAAATAGCTCGCCGTGTCCGGTCCGAGGTAGTTCAAATTGGGGATGCCGCCGTCTGTTCCGTTTCCGCCTTCATCGCAGAACACTCCCGCGCCATCGCATTTGAACAAGACTCCGTCATTTTCATCAAAATGTTTGTTCAAGAATTGCCGATTAATGCTTTCCGTATTGACATACAATCCCGTGTAATCGTCCTGGGTGAAAAGCTGCACCAAATTGATCTCTGGCGTGGGCATGTAGTTTCGGTAGATTCGACTGGAGATGAATTCCTTGCAATACGTCGGGTCCAGCCAAGCATTGGCGAGTTTCACTTTGTTGTAACCCATGCAGTCTTGCCCGGGAATCCAGTAGTTGAAATCGAGGTTGTATGGAACTTTTGGGCTGCCGTCGTCGTTGGGCAAGCAAAAGGTGGAGTTCCCTTTGTACCGCGCTCCGATGCTGTCTAAGACGACTCCATCGAGCTCAACCGTTGCCGGAATGCGCAATGAAGGATTATTGAAAAAGGCATCCACGAGTGTCGCGTGATACTCCGCGTCTTCGAAGGTCACATGCATTTCCCTCAGCGCAAGAGGGTCGTACAGCCCACCGGGCTCGTCGTAATGGACTTGTGGATTGAAGATGGTCAGTTCTTGGCCGTTGACTTCGCTCAAGAGCATGCAGGAGATAAAAAGAGGGGTAAGCGGGATATTATAGTTCACCTACCGAATTTAGTGAACTCCGAGGAAATCCTCGCCGATGATCCGGAGTTTGAACGTCGCTTTGATGCTATGCAGCCCGGCAAACGCCGGAACGCCATCCACCAAATCGACAGCGCCAAAACGCCTGAAACGACGGCCAAGCGAATCATCAAACTGATGCAGCAGTTGGTTTTGTCTTGAATGCTAAAGCTGAGCAGTTAAAATCCATCGGTAAAAAAAAACAGCCCGGACCAAAGGTCCAGGCTGTTTTCATGAGAGCGCGATGGTTTAGTTCGCGAGCTTTTGAGAGACTTTAATCAAGTTTTCGCTTTGCTTTTGACCCGAATCCGTGAAGAAGTTGGTCAGCTTGCCTTCTTTGATGTAGACATGCAATACACCTTCTTCTTTGAACTTCATGACTTGTGGGTCAAGGACCAATTCCGAATCTTGCTTGGAAGATTTGACTTCGTGATGAGGCTTTCGGTAATACCAGGTGAGGACTTTTTCACCTTGGTTCACGTTGTACGAAATCTCATACGGTTGAATGGCCAAGACGTTGATGAGTTCTTGTTCAGTCATGCCCACGTACAAGTCGTAGATCTTACTTGTAGTAGTGAACTCCGGAGTAATGTACTTTGTGGTTGCACAACTCGAAAGGAAAATCAGGACTGCGCCTGCTAGGAGTGAAATGTGAGTATTCATCTTGTTTTCTGTATTTCGGGATTAACCACGAGCTTCGCGAGCTTCAATTTTCTCAATTGCTTTTTTGATCAATTTAGTCTGTCGGGATTCTTTGCCTCGCTTGGCATCTTTTTCTTCCGACTTCGCCAATTGCGCTTCTAATTTTTCGAGTTTCTTATTTCTCGAACGCGACAGGTCTGACGCACCTGGAGCACCTCGGGTGATGGACGGAAGGTCGACGCTTTTCTTCTTGCCGCTTTTCGCCCGATTACCCGCAATGGATCGGGCAGGGGTAGATGATGCATTTCCAGACCGGCCAGCTGATTTGGCAGAGGTGCCACCCGTTGTCATGCTTGACGCGTTGATGTTCAACGTCACTTCACCCGTAGCATTTTGGACGACATCACACAGGCTGCATTCTTCTTCTTCTTCCTCCTCGTCTTCGTCATCTTCGCTGCCATCATCGTAGGGGAGGCACTGCTCACCGCACTCACGCTCAGCATCATAGTCAGGGTTCTTGTAGTAATCGCACGGACAGAACTCGCACGATCCATCGTCCTCTCCGGCTTCATCATTGAAGTTCAACGCCTCCATATCCGTACACCCATAGATTGGTCCTTCACAAATCTGTTCAAGGGACTTAACAAAGGTCTTGTTGGTTGCGGAATTGTCCGTCATGACACGGGACAATTCACCACTTTCAAAGAAAATATAGACGTCGTTCATGTCTTCGTAGACCGGCGTGTTTCCGCGCAGAGACCCCGGATCTTCTGCTCGGTCCGGATTCACCTCCTGTTTGCGGTGGAGGTACTTGTAGCTGTATAATTCACAGCCACTTTCAGTAGCATGGAAGGCATCATAAGGCTGCACGCCAAGGGTGTTTGCGACCGACAGCTTGTTCATTCCTGGGGTCAGGTTATTCAGCTTTTCGACGCTAACGTATTGCGGAAGGGTTTTGTATTCCGAGCATGAAGACGCTAAGAACATGACTCCCAACCCAATCAGAAAAAGGTTTTTCATGGATTTATTTATTAATGAAAATTGAGTAATTCAGTAGAATGCTGGTTGACCGAATTTTGGTTAAAGGCCCTATAGGCCCTGTGTAATATATGTCCAGAAAGCGCTGAGTGTTTGTTCTTTCTCGAATTTCGCTGGTCAATGAGTAATCGCTCAATCCGCGCCTGCGCAACTCAATCCCAAACTTGCCCATTTGGTATTTGACAGACCATTCCATTTTCCAGAATGAGCCATATGGAAAGTCAACGCTTG
>Ga0209406_1001702_pt1 | contig 15787 bp, 6 predicted proteins | sample COGITO_mtgs_1204_FD_184808 | JGI IMG/M metagenome (GOLD analysis project Ga0209406, IMG submission 184808) | Pelagic marine microbial communities from North Sea - COGITO_mtgs_120426 (SPAdes) (version 2) | ecosystem: Environmental > Aquatic > Marine > Epipelagic ...
TCCCTGTCTGATCTGCACAATCTGACCAAGGTAATTCATTGGTATAGTTTACTTCATCTTGAAGAACATTATTCGCATTAAACAATCTCACAGCATCAGAAGTTCCAAAACCAAAACCAATTTCACCGATGTAGTTTGTTATTTCTGGATAGGCTGAAGAAAAGTCTGAAGCATCCTTAACAAATACTAAATATCCATCACCCGGAATAACAGTACCTTCCGGTATGATAAAAATGTTATCGTCTTTATTATCTTTTATTTGCCAATTAGATAGATCCTTAGCGTTCACATTCGGATTGTATAATTCTATCCAATCATCGGCATTAAAATCATCACTAGATTTATAATTGATCTCATTGATAACTAACGGTTTTTCACTGGTAGAAACAGTAAAGTTTGGAATTATTTGAAAAGAGCCATTTAAGTTAATATTTATTGTTGCATCATTAGAATAAAGATCTCCACTCCAATGAGAAAACTCAAAACCAACCTCTGGAATGGCTGTTAGTTGAATTGGGACTGTTTCAAAATACGCTCCAGTCCATGAAAATTCTTGAATTTTTAGATTTTCATTCACTGCTACAAAACCTTTGGAGATAGCTGCGTTTTTTATAGTTATTGGATGGGAATTTGGTAAATTAAATACAGATTTTATATGATTTTTTGCAATTTCAGGTCTTCGATTTGCAAAATTTTTCATCAAATTAATATAGTACCCCACCCATCCTTCTATGTTGGTAATATTGTTACCAAAATTAACAAGAGAGGGGTCGGATTTCCAACGATTGTAATGGGCGTTTATTTCAGGTTGAATCGTAGTATAAATCTGATCGATATGCGAAATCACATTTGCAGATAAAAATCGAGTGTTTAATTCATCTGCATAGCGATTAATAAACGTATTTCTGAATCCAATATTTGTAATTAATTTTCTAAATAAGAGAGTTGACCATGGTGGATTAGGCCAGCCTGGGCCATTAGGATTCAATGCAAAGCTTAAGGTATCGTCAATGTGGTTACCTGTGTTGAAAAAGGGTGCAAATCCAAAATCTGTATCATACATAATCCAACGCCATTTCCCTGCTGGATGTTTCCAAAATTTAATATTATTTCCAGGCCAATCGGTATTACTAAAAAAAATATTTGAGGCTTGATACAAGGCATACGCCTTTAAATCTATTTGTTGAGCTACATATTCAAAATTTGAGTCAATAGTTAAATCGTTGGTATTTATAAAATTAATTAATTCATTGTATTCATCATTATCACCCTCAATTTCTTCTGCATTATTCGTGAGCAACGTAATATCATCTGCATTTATATTGTGCTTGGAAGCCAATGAATGCTCATTAATTTTCTCTCGTAAATTATACATTCCCCAATACGTTCCGTTTATATAGGTTGCTACAGGATTGTGTTCAAGAAAATCTTGGCCAGACCCTCGCATTAGACTTGTTAACGTGATATCTTTCATTGAAGAGCGCATCCAATCTTGACCAGAATTTCTTAGTATTAATGATTGAAATTTACGGTAATTGAGTGCATCAAAGAAAGGGTGCTTGAATTCAGAATCCCCATATTGACCTCTTGCAAAAAGAGAGAGAGAACGCTGGCCGTTTTGACCTCTACTCCAGCCCCCAAAAATTTTCACACCAGCATTAAACTCTGCAAAACGATCTGTTCCGTTTTCATGATAAGAAAAATGAATTGGTCGCTCCCAATCTTCCCAAAAATTTGCCCCGTAATAAGGAATGTTTGTATCGTAAGTTCCCTCAGGTCCAAAAACATAGATTCCGGTATCTTGATCAAAAAAATCTGACGGATCCGAAGTTAATAATAGGACATCTATATCATGATTAGCCCCTATGATGAACGATTTAGTATTAATTGATGAGGGTAAATAATTTTGTGAAAATATTTGAGCGCGTACACTCGTATTCTCTTGAATTTGAATGGGATTCGAATATATTGGAGACGTTTCTAAAGGAGTACTTCCATCTTTAGTATAGCGGATAACTTCATTTGAATTATTCCCAGAAAGTGATAAACTTATGGGGCTGACTAGGAGTCCTCCCTCTTGCGAAAAGACGACTTCATTTTCTACGACTCCTAAAAATTCATTGCTAGAATTCTCACTTCCTGGAGTCGTCTCAAGAAAATTCACCACTGCTTGAGAGTTTTTAGAAATACCTACAGAGGTATTTGGTGGAAGTTTTTCTACAATAATTTGATCAATGATTGTTCCTGAAATATCTGATAAAAAAAGAGTTTCTGACGTTGAAGATATTTTAAAATTTGTATGAAAATTATGATTCGAAAAACCCAAAATAGCTGGAGGTTCAACACCTATATCATTCGGTGTCGAAAACACTGCTGACAGAAAAGGAATGATTGTAAAATCGGAAGAACCAGCACTTACATTATGTGCTTGAATCGTTAATATGTTTTCTCCATCGTTTAAAACTGTACTGAAATCAGAAATCAGAAACCTCTCGGGAGTCCCTCCTGTATAAAGTTTTGCCTCATGATCAGTAATCGTTCCAGCATCATAAGCGGGTGGAACACCATTGATATTTGCTCGTGCTACTTCAGTACCATTTATATAAGCAACGAAAGCATCATCATAATCCATGTCCAATATCAATGAAGAAATAGCTGTAACATCGGGAATTGTAAAAGTCTTCCTGAGATATACAGACCTTGAACCAGTGGGTATCATTGTAGCATCATCTCCATCTGCATAGCCAAAACCAGAATTACCTTGAGCCCAATTAGAATCATCAAAATTTAAGGCTTTCCAATTAGAACTTGGCTCAGAAGTTGGAAGTAAATAACTGAAAATATCTCCTTGATTGATGAGGGTTCTCGAATAGCTAATCATTGAACGATCTTTTGACGAAGCCCACAAAAGAAAATACGCATCAGGAGAAAGTTTAATATTAGGGAATGACCACTTTTCAAGATCATTTGCATCATCAGATAGAAACCATCCATTGATGGAAATATCTTGTGATCCGTAATTGTGCAACTCTAACCAGTCTGGAGTATCCCCATCTTCGTCTATATAAACAGAATTGGAAGAAACTACTTCATTGATCCTAACTGTTTGAGCTTTAGTACTAATTACACAAAAAAAGAAACAGAATACTAAATACCTCATTATTACTTTATAAAAAATCAAATATAGGAAGGTTTATTGTATTCATAAAACATTAAATTCATTAGTGAGTCTTATGCTTAGGGAAAAAAAAAGATCATGAATTTCAAATTAAACACCTATTGTAAAAGGTTTATTGATAGTGAAGTTTCTGATGAGAGGGATGTTAAAGAAGATTTTTCAAAATATGAGGATGAAAGTTTCTTGAATATAACAGAAGAAATATTAATATAAAAATTGTTAAATTAGTTTCTGTACATGACAAAATAGTATTCAAAATAGCAACTTATTACGTATTAAATACACTTTAAAAATCATTTACATATGAATGAAATTTTAAAAGCGAAACAAGTTTAACATTTATAGCGGCAGAACCTGCTCCTAAACACAGAAATTATTTACATAAAAAAATTAGATAGAATTTTCGAAATAAAAAATTAATTTTATTACTTTTTCTTATTAAGATACAGTTTATAAAACCTCGACAAATTCTGGTAAAGTCAATCCATCGCATGGGTTTACCACATCAGGGTCATCCTCATCTATATTCAATTGGGTATTATCAACTGAGCATCTAAAAAATAAGAAAGTCAAAGAAAGCATTAAAATAAGAGCTATGGATCGTTTTATCTTTTTCATATATTAATTTTCTAGTTCAATAGTGATTGTTTTTTGGAAACTATCGTTAATTTTTAAAACATAGGTACCCATTTCAAGATTTTCAAATTGAGCCTTCTCTTTAGATGTATCAGCGGTAAGTATTTGGTTATCCTTCTCTAAAGTTAAAGACACATTGTCCTGTTCAAACATCACCATAATGGCTCCCTTAGAGGTATCACAAGTCAATACATTTTTCTTAAAATACCTTGGCGTAGGTTTTGAAATACCAAAATCTGATTCAATACTCCCATAATGTTTGTTAATTTCAAATGGGAACGTTTGATCGGCAATTGTAATTGTGTTGTTATTAGAATCGTAAATTTTAAAGGTCACATTTTCAGAGGTTGAATTCGAAAACACTGTTAAATATGCAAAATAATTGTCTGTAGATGCTGCATAAATCAAGTTTGCAACCCCCCGACATTCATTCCCTACAAAAGCCCCTATCATGTCGTTTGTGTCAGATAATTTGGTTGCATTTACATTTAAAAATGCAACCATTGTCATTGTATATTCAAATTCATTTTCATTCACTTGCCACGATGGTGCCTGCGCACTTAATCTTAGCGAAATAAGACACATTATTATAATGACGATAAGTGTGTTTTTATTTTCCATCTAAAATTAGTTTATTATAATGTATCTCATTGTCTATCGTTGTAGTTAACAAATAGGTTCCGTTTGCGAAATTAACAGGAATCTTTATAAGGTTGCGACCTTTTTTAATTTCAACTGGCATGTCAAGCAACAACTGGTTTAGCATATTGTGAATACGCACTTGCGTTATTTGCTCATTTTGAGCAGAAAAATCTAAATACACAAATCCGTCCTTACTAGGGTTAGGATAAAATAGAAATTGAGCGTTAGACAAATCAATATCATCCTGGTCAATTATGTAGGGATCTCTGGTTGTTCCTAAAATTGAGTCCGCACCAAAATTAATTGTTTTTGAAGTACGCTTGGTTGTATCTCCATCACCGATATGAAATACCAACAGTTGATTTTGACTTGTATCGCCAACTATGGTCATAAAAGATAACTCTTTATCATTTACCATCTGGGTTACGGAGTGTCCATGTAATTCTCCTGCGGTATTGTATGCATATACATTTGTATAACCGTATGGTAATTGAATAACAGCATTCATATTTTGTGAGAATCCATTAAACGCGCTTTGAGTGTCTGAGCTACTTTTAGCAGAAGTACTTACTACAGCTTTTTTTCTTTTACCTCTAGACAAATAATTAGGATATTTAAATTCTTCCATTTCCGAAGAAGATTTTAGCATGTACCCTTTTCCTTTTTCTAAATAAGACAGGGTTCCTGTCCATCCATAAAATTGATCATAAATAGCAAATTCATTTTGAGATTTGATCACATCATTCACTTGGGCATCAAAATTAGACAATGCTTCCGCTACTCTTGCACTCTTTCCAATGACGTAAGGAAGCCAGTTCCAGTTTTCGCGGATTGGGAATGTCCAAGTAGATAAATCTACGGGAGTTCCTGACACATCTAAGGTTTGTGCATTTGCTAATCGTACTTTATACATTTTGCTTGTACTAAAGCCTCCATTTGAGCTTATACTTCCTGACCAACTGCTATTGTTAGCATCTTGAGGATCGTTAAAATACGTCTCTAAAAGAGAGGGTGAATGGCTTAAAATTAGATCATTTGTTTCAAGATCTAAATTTGCAGTAGTGGCATTTACACTTGAAAAACTAGCGCTTTCTAAAGGAAATGATATCCAAGTATAGCCTTGATTTAAGGGAATACTTTGGCTTATTCCTCCTGTATTCTCGAAGGTGGCAGGAGTAGCATTAGAACCTAAAACTTGATTTAAAACAAACTCTGTTGTTACATTTTCGTTCAATGTTGCTACTAAGATTTTATCTTCTGAAGAATCCCAAATATTGAAATTTAAAATTTCACCAGACGCTGTGTTTGAATAGACAGTGAGGTAGACAAGATACCCATAGTTCGCGTCATAAATAACTTGAGCCACACCCCTTAATTCATCATTATAAAATACGCCTACTTTATCTTTTAAGTCTTCTGCCAATAAATTATCAATCTTTATCTGACCTATAATATTCATACTGTATTGAAAATCATTTGGATCTAGAGTCCAATCTATATCAGAGAAAATATTTAATTTTAATTGAATTTTTTGATCATAGCCAAATTCAGTACTTAAAAACAAATCTTGTTCATAATCCCCTGCAGCCAAATTACTATCAACTGTTGCCGATATTTCAATACTACTATTTGGGGCTAGTACTCCGCTAGATTCACTTAGCGTCAACCAACTAGGAACATTTAACAAGCTAAAATCTTGAGTGGTTCCTCCAGAATTCACAACAAGAATTGTGTATGTTTTTTCATCTCCAAAAATCATTTCAGCTTCTGAAACTGTTTTGGCTCCGTCTATATACCAATCGACTTGATTTTTATTATAATAGGCAGTCCAAGTGATGGGTGATGCTTGCTGATTCCCTGACGCATCAAACATTCTGTCAACCGTAATATCTAACACTTGACCTTCTATTACAGCCAGGCTAGAGACTACCGGCTCCATAATTATTTGATCGCCATTGATCACATGACTCACTTGAAAATTAATGGTACTTCTTGCAGGTTTAACTGCTGGTCCCATATCATCATAATTTGCTTCACCCGAACTCATATTTGATATACTCTCGGCAGTAGAGTTCCCTATTGTACGTGTATATATTGGCCCTTCCAAAGAGTTTGGGGTTATAGGGGCATTCATTCTTGCATAAAGCATTAAACCTGGGCTATCTAAATCAACTTCAAAGAAACGATCTCTTTCAATTTGTTCAAAAGATCGAACTGTATTCCATAGTCTTAATTCATCAATTGATCCACTAAATTCACGATCTACTCTTTCTCCTCCTTGATGTGTTTGACCTCTCGCACCGAGCCAAATTTTACTACCAGAAAAGGCCGAAATATCTGATACAGGATGGGTACTTATCAAGTCTGCATCTACATACGTTTTTAAATTACCTAATCTATTGATTAGAATCGAAACATGATGCCATTGACCGTCCGTTATACTTGTTGTGGTAAGATTATAAGAGTTGTTATTGCTTTCAAAGGATAAAATTCCATTGCTATTTAAGTTTACAGCCCATTTTTTTCTTATTCCATTTACTGCCTCATCGGTGTTGTCTCCTCTACCATTAGAAAAAATAGTCGCGTCTTGAGTTTGATCTGTTTTTACCCAGAAAGAAAGTGTTGCGTCCATTTCTTTTGTGAGTTGAACCGATCCTACCGCATCTAAAGTTAGGTATTGATTACCTAAAAATTCATAAGCTTCTCCTTTGGGTTTGATAGCCCATGTGGTGTTTACTTGCGCATGTTTGAAACGTGCTTTATCATATGCTATATCTCCATGACCCTCGTTCATTGGCCAATAACCTACCAAACCAAGTTCATTTCCTATATACTTAGTTCGCATATTTGCATATGCGTTAGACGAACTTAAGGCTTTGGACCAAAGTCTTATATCGTGAAGATTTCCTCTAAATGTATCCCCTCCAAATACCATATCTGCATCAAAATTATATTGGAAATTTGAAGGCGCTACCTCTTCATCTGTTGTGGATGAATCATCTCTGTAAATGTTCATACTTCCAGCGGCACTGTCATATGTAAATGTATAATGATGAAAAAGATCATCGTGTATGAAGTCTTTAGAGACTGTATATTCTCCAAATTGGAAACGGATTCCACTACTTACCAAATCAATATTAATTCCTCCTTCTTGCGCTACAATAGTGCCAGGATTAGAAGTATTTCCGGTATTCATCCAAAATTGAAAGCTAAAACTGCCTGTTTGTATATAAGGATTTTCTATGGTTACAGTATTTGAGGGACCGTTAAAAGAAAGAGAGACATTATTATCAATCTCTAATTGGTTGGTTTCTCCTGTAATTTCGATTACACTGTATCCTGAGGTATAAAAAATAGCTTCGTTGAAACGCATAGATAGATCTTCACCAATACCTAAAATACCATCTATTGGAGTTGGTGTTCCAAAAGCTATGGGACGCGATAAATCTATTTTGCCTGAAATCACTTCAGAAGTTGTGGACGTGTCGTTTTCACAATAACTAATAGCACGGATTTCGTACGACCCATTTTGAATATTTTGACCTTCAATATCCCAAGCATAGTTAATTGTACCCTCCTCACCTATCAAATCAATTTGGGTTTCTCCCATAACACCTGCAGCATCTAAAAGAGTCTGAGTTGCATAATAGGTTTGTAAACGCGTCCATGTTGAGGAACTTGATTGTCTAAATTCCAAGTCTATTTTCTCTAAACCAGAAAAATCAGTATTGTATTCACTTAATTGTATTGCTAACGGATTATTACCTTGTGAAGTATTATACACCCAATTGTCTAAGGGAGCAGACACCACCACATTAGAACAAGCAGGCACAAAATAAGCCGAAAGGATTACAGAATCACTTATGTTACTGTCACAATTACTTTCAAAAATAATTTCAATATTCTCATAAGTATCATTATCTGAATCCAGAGAAGATTTCTCAATAGTTACAACAAACTCAGTTATTACTCCATTTCTAAGTGCTGGAAATAGGATTCCTTCAGATACATTAATAATTGCACCATTCGGATTTGTTTCTTGGTTGACTCTTAAAACATAATCGGACTGAACATCTGATGTACTTAAGTTTTCTAATCTTACTCTAAATTCAGCTGCAGCATATGAGGGAACATTATTCTCTATATTTTTATCAGTAGTAATTTGCGGTTGTTCAATTTGTTGTGTAGCAATACTTAAATCTTCTTGCTGATTTTCCCCTAAAGGTAAAACATTTGGATCATCATATGAAAAACTATAAAATAGCGATTTTTCAGCAGCTTCGTAAGGGCAGGATGTACTTCCCCCTTTGGTGATGAAAACAGGTCCGTTCCCATCAAAAGAGTTTACAACATCAACACTAAAATAATTTCCAGGATCACTATCAGCAAGTGTGTAAGAAATAGATTGAGTAGTTGTTTGTTCAGATGTTGAAGATACATTTCTATCGATACCGTCATAACCACCTGTCGTAATTACAATTCCTATTCCTTGTAAATCGGCTCCTAATTCATTAGATAAAGCATCTACCTGCTCTAAATTAAATGATGTTGAGCTCGAGTTAACGATGGCAGTTTCAATACTTCTCGAAACTTCGCCAACCCCACTATCTAAAGAAAAATTGTCGGCAAAGCGGGCGATTATTAATTCTCTTTTTAAACGCGCTGATGATAAATTATTCGTTAGTGTAAATTCTAATTCATCAGAAAAATAACTTCCATTCATATAAGCAAACGTCTCACGTAAATCTTCGAGCGCTGCCACTAAATCATTAATCTCAATGTCTACGTTTGTTAGTAGCTCTTCTAAGTAGCTTGCACGAGATTTTAAAGCCCTGTACTTTACCTGTTCGTTTTCTTTAATAACCGTTCTCCACAATTTAATTTGCTGTTCGTATTGTGGTACAGTGTAAATTTTCTCTTCTGGATTTGGAGAAATTACACCATTATTTATATCAGCAATTAATGATTCGTATTTTGGAATGAGTGTATTGAGAATATGAAACTGAGTATAGAAGAAAGCGGTAGTTTCACTTTCATCTTTAATTACAGAAACCGCCTTTTGTTTGCCTATAAAAAATTCAACATCCGATTCACCACTAGTTGAGGTTGTAAGTCTCATATTGTTTTCTGTTTGAGGCACACCGTCAGTAAAGACGTTTGAGGTAGCTGAGGCTCTCATATCTACATTCCAATATAAGCCCATGTTAATATTAAAGGAATTACCTATGTATACATCGGCATCTGCTCCTACCATATTTGGTTCGCTACTTGTAGAAATGCTTTGAGTAAAAGTATATGTTTCGGTTAGACTGGTTCCATCTGAACTAGAAGTTGTTTTTGAAAGCGACGAATCAAGAACGTCTACGACAGAACCACTAATTACGGGTCCTGCTAAACCACCACCAGCACCAAAGGACGCGCCTAACGAGTTCGCAGTACCTAAATATGTATTATCAGAATTTGTTAAATTCGCTTCTGAAGTAAATGAAAAAGTTTCCCCCTTATGAATGGTTGCATAGCTATTAGATCCTGGAGGATCTCTTAATATTATAGCTGGTGTTTCGGGTGCCCATGTAATAAATTCTTGATTATCATTGGATATACCTCCTAAAATAATTCCTTTTCCTATATAACCATTCGCATTAGTATCAATATTATTTACACGATATTGAATATTTATCGTTTGTGTGCTTCCATTTATTACTGGTTCTCCGGCTCTAAATGTATAATTTATAATACTTGGATCTCTTTCACTTACAAGTATAGAACCAGAATCATCCAAAGCTAAGTTGTTCGTTATTGCAAGTTCCCCATCTGTTATTGGGACTTCAAAGTAGAGTATGTCATCGATATCATCATCTATATTTGCATCTTTATTAATATATTCCTGATAACGTTTCATTTGAATAGAATACGTTTGAAATTGTCTATATATTAAAACCGATTCATCCTCTTGCGAGTCATTCTTTAACTTTACATCATCTAAACTGATTGTTGTTCCATCTGCTTTTTCCAATTCAGTTTCAGCCGTTTGTTCTAAGACACGTAAAATAGGATCTGACACGTAGTTGAAATCTCTGTTGTATGTATAAGGCCTTCCTGTTATCGTTTGTCCATCAGCATATTCATAAGAAGGAATTATTGGAGTTTCTATTTTTGAAAAATCTGCCAGTTCAGTTTTACCAACTGGAATTATTTCTAAAGTAGGATTAGAAGTAATTTGCACATCTGCTGTAGAAAGAGAATACTGTAATGGTAACAAAATTTTACGGTATTCGCCTGTGAAAATATTTGTGGTATCAATTGCTCTTGTTTCAAGCTGAGGCCCAGTAATGGAGCCTGTTGGCGTATAGCCAAAAGAAATAGCTGCTTTTCCTATATTATTAACAGAAGTAACTACTTCGGGTGGCAGTTGAAATCCGTTTGAATCTGTAAGAATTCTTTCTACCGATTCTATATCACCAAATCCTATTGTTTTTGCACTTTCAACAGCTCCACCAACAACTCTACCCACAACGGTTACTTTTGTTTGATCGATAAAAGTAACGAACTCTTCACTATCTTGAAAAAATTCTTCTAAGTTGTCGTCATCTGGTATATCGTCTGCAGGAAATCTTCCTGAATACGCAAATTCATGTCCATTTTTTCTAATACTTATAAAATGATTTCCTATTGGGACCTTAATTATAAATTCTCCTTCACTATCGGAAACGATAGGCTCATTGTTAGCGTCTAATACAATCTGATTGTCTATGTAAATATTAACTCCTTCAGAGGGGATATTTACATATTCTTCTAAATAATTATCATTATCGTCGTCCGGTGTTCCATTATCATTAAACCAATACCGCCCTTTTTGCTTAGCTACGTCATCCCCTACTTTATAAGAATTATAGCCTTCTTGCATAACACCATTTATAGGAATGTATTCATTACCCTGATTCTCTTCCTCATTCTCTTGATTAACCTCCACAAAAGATTTAAATACCCCTCTCGAATCATAACGCACCTTCCCTTTAAATATAAAGGAAGATTTGTCTATGAAGTTTACGTTATTCGTTACTGAAGTAGTTTCTCCAATAAAAATTAATTGTTGGCCAGGGTCAAACTCATGAACTCCTAACATTGGTGTAATGGCATACGTTTCTCCAACACCACTGTATGGGATTGCACTGATGATATAATTTCCATTGTCATCTGTAATTCCCAAAACACCCAATTGAGTTGAGCTAGGAGTATTCTCCCCAGAAACCCAAACTGGCGCTGTTGGTTCTGTTTCTTCAGCAGTATAAACGGCAGCATTGTTGTTATTGTAGTTAAAACCCGCGTGTGACATATCGTATGCCACGTTTCCTGCGGCTTCATCCATTCTTAAATAAGAAATTAAATTGATGTCATTACCATCAATGATACGCTTGTAATCCTTATATACATCAGTTTCAGGTAGTGCGCTATTCCAAACTCTAATTTCATCTATGTATATGGGTGTAGAATCCTTAGATCCAAATTGTATTTCCCTCCAACTATCAAAATCAATTGTAGTGTTGGGTACGTCTACTGAAAAAATTAGGTCAGGATACCAAGGGTCAGTAGAACCAGAATCATATCCTGCCTCACCAACTGTTAAGGCTGCATTAACCTTATCTACATAGGTTTGGTCTATTTTTCGCCCATTTATATACAAAATTGGAGTATCACCGTCCACCATAGTTACGGTAAAATGGGTAAAATGATAATGAAAAGATAATACATCTATTAGTACATCGTCACCTCTTGAATTGAGACTGCCTGAGGGATAAAAGTTGTGGAGTCTAAATACACTTCCAGCAATATCAACCTCTAGATAATTGTCACTAAAAATAAAATCATTACCTTCTAATCTAACATTGACCTTTGCTTCGATATCTCCCATCAAATTTTTTAATGAAAAAACAGTTACTTCATCGTTAAGATCTGTAACATAATTTAGTGGCTTTGGCATAACCCATGCCTGCAATGTGATATGATTTTCAATACCTTCTTTTAATCGGTTTATTTTTAAACTGCTATTATCTTGAATATGAATCCCTGAGGAACTATATGGAGTTCCTGTATCAGACGATGCAGAGATAACTGCATCCTTTACGGGGTTTCCACCCTCATAAGTAACCCTACCTGTTACAATACCAGAAGGACTTCTGAATCCTATACCCTCTATAAAGGTTTGGTACTTTTCTGGAGTCTCGGAAACACCTAAGGCCTCCACCTTATATTCATAGAGTGCAGCACCCTCTATATATTTGTCCTCATATTCTGTTGTAAAAGAACTTAAACTAGCAATTCTTGTGTAGTTTGATTCGCCTAATTCTCTTCTATGGATATAAAATCCTAAAATTAAATCTTGATTGGCTCTAATAGCCCAGTTAATCTTAACTTTATCTGTAAAATAACCTTTTGAAACTGTAAATGATTCTTCAGAAAAGGTATCATAAAAATACAGAATGTCCCATGGAAAACGAATGTCTAGTGGCGTTGTGGTACGTTCAGAACTTTCTGTGATTCCTAAATAAGGAAGACCAACTTGTATAGAATATTGATTACTATTAACGGTGCCATTAACTACTTGAGAAACCGTCACTACCTTTGCACCTTCAGTGTTTCTCTGTGAATAAACTGAAGAGCAGAACCCTAAAAGAATAGCAAAAATTGCTGCTCTTTTTTTAATGAATACATTTAATTTCATAGCAGAGAATTACAGTTTAATAATATAATTAACTCCATAGTTTACGGGGCGTGATTCAGTATCTCCAGTTGCTTCAACAGCACCTGAAATAGTATGTTTATGTTTTTCTGAATCTTTTTGTACTACAGAATTTAGAATATCAAGTGCTCCAGCAACATAGCCAGAATTAGCATAGGTGGTATTACCAGGATTTGTATTAGGCTCATCATTACTTGCCCTGGTCATTCTTGAATACAAAGTTCCATTTGAAGTTGTATGATGATTATGGTCCCCATCATCAGCTGTAACTAAACTACCTTTATCATGACTATGTTCTTTATTAGAATCTTGTTGCGTTCTCATTAGTTCTGGTCCTTCCTTAACAGCGGTTGTAGTACTTAAAGGACTTCTACCTGCACCTCTTAAAAACATTCCTTGTAAATCGGGTGTGTTGTTACTTTCTAATAAATTTCTTAAAGCTACTGTGTGAGGTACCAGTTCTATATTGCCGCCATCACATAACAGCCAGCCTGAAGGAGCAGTTGTTCCTATAAATGGCATAATAGAGCCCGTAGGAACACCATTACTAGCAGCATATGCATAAGGCACTCGATTAAATTCTGCTTCAGAAATGACAGTACTTCCTTCTGATATTCTTAACCTCAGTTCTTGATTACCAAATTCAGTTACAGTTCCTGCATCATCTTCTATATCAATATCATGAGAAAACACTCCAAAAAAATCTGTTGTAACGTTAGATGACATGTTATAAATGCTTACTTCAGTAGCTTGGTCGTCTATATAATAAACTTTAAATTGCAATGTTAATAGGGTATTTACTCTTGCAGTATTATTAGCATTTCTAGCAATACCTTGGACGGCAATTCCTTGTGAAAAACTGAGCAGTGTAAAAAATAAGGCAGTAAGAGTTAAAATAACTTTTTTCATGATATTATAATTTTTATTATTTAAATTTAATAGTGGGTTCAATAATTAGCATCAAAACTTATTTAAATAAAAACTCTTGTGCATTGATCTCGGTCAAGAAAGGGAAATTAGTTGTTAATAAATTTATTTTTTTAATTCTTTATAATTTTCTGTGTAACTATTTTTACACCATCCGACAGTTGCAGTATGTAAATACCATTCTCTAAATGACTAATATCTATACTATTTGTAATAGATTTATGGAGTACTTCTTTTCCAAGAAAATTATAAATAACTACTTTTAATTGATTAGAATAACAACTTAAAATATTCAAGGCAGGATACCTGTTGCATTTAGCTCTTTTAACGAATTAGAATGACACCAAAAAACAGTCAAGGCAGAATTACTAGTAACATTTAGTTCTGTTAATTGATTGGGGCCACACTTTAAAGAAGTCAAGGCAGTAAAACCTTTAATACCTGTTAAATTTGAAATATTTTTATTTGAAACATCTAAAGTAGTCACACCACTAATATTTGCAGTTAATACTTGACCATCAACTTCACCCGAGTCTAATGCTAATTCTATTAAGGCTCGTTCAAAATTAGGGTCTGGAATGTCTGTATTTTGGCTAAAACCAACTAATGCAAAGCCTAAAAATAAGATTAGAAGTAATTTTTTTATAATTGAGTGAATTGCTAATTAAATGGGGGCAAAACTATTTAATTCATTACCCCCCTGTGCATTGATCTGGATTAAGAATAATAATTTATTCTTGGAAATCTATTTTTTATATAGAAACACAATTTAAATTTCATACTCACTTTAGTCTAAACAACTTTAATGCGCTATTACTAACTCAAAGGTACAAATGCCATTTTTTTAAAATATAAACCGGCCGCTTAGCGATATTGATTAAATTATTAAATAACTAAAAGGCCCGAACTGCACGCACATTCCTTGTGGTACTCTGATTGGTTAACCACCGACTACCATTATCAAATAAATCAACTATGTACGCTCCATAGGTTAAGTATTGTGAAGAACTCCAGTACATACCATATTCATATGTTATTCCATCCTCTGTCCATGTACTAGATATTTGAAAGGAACTACCCCCGTTTTCTAAAGCACTGGTGTTTATCGTTGCTTTATTTTGAGACATTAGGTTCAATTCACCTGATGAGGGTAAGAACCAATCAGAATATGTAACACCATTTACTGTAACTGAATAGGCATCACATAATTGAGCAGCTATACCATTTATGGGACAATAATTAATGATTGCTGTTGTATTAGTAGCTCCTGTTCCTACATCTGTACTCGTTCCTGCATTTCCATACCCCACACAACCCCATCGAGCAGGTGAAATATCTGCCACTGCTACAATTAAGCCTCCACCAGCTCCATCCAAGTAAAAAATAATACCTCCTTGGTAATAATCGCCTATTTGTAGCGGTGGTGGTGGTGCACCACCAACCCAAGTAGGGACTCCCCCAATCATTTGCAATGTTGCTCCTTCATTAACTGTTGAAGCAATGGTTATCCAGGCGCTACCATTCCAATAGTTCATTTGACCTGCTTCTGTAGCTGTTGGCATTCCTACTTTTGCCGTATTTGCTGTAATGGCAACTGACTGTTCTGCAGTAATACCTGTCTTAGCAGTATTCGCTACCACATCTGTATTGACTGATACTAATTC
>Ga0209406_1001710_pt1 | contig 15743 bp, 10 predicted proteins | sample COGITO_mtgs_1204_FD_184808 | JGI IMG/M metagenome (GOLD analysis project Ga0209406, IMG submission 184808) | Pelagic marine microbial communities from North Sea - COGITO_mtgs_120426 (SPAdes) (version 2) | ecosystem: Environmental > Aquatic > Marine > Epipelagic ...
CTTGCGGGGATGAAATGGTCTGACTGAATTCTTTGAATTTACTAGGGCAGATTAACGAAACTTCTTTTCGTCAATTTAGAAATGAAACTTTCTTCTCCTTATATTCGGGTAATTTTGTTCTATAAAATGCTCCAATTACAGTGCCAAGTGGCAAGTCTATAACGCTCATATTAGATAGCCATGAAGGAATGCTACCGCCTGGGTTTGCATAAATAACGTATTCGACGTATATTTCATTTTTGTTAAGTTCTACGAATTTCCAATAACCTTCTGCATCTTCTACCTGCACGCAGCCTACAGTTGGCATGCTATTGGCAATTGCCTTAAACTTAACAATAACCTGGTTAGAATCTGGATAATATTTATACTTAAATTCATACGTGCCCTCTCGGTTAGAAACTGGCCATGGCGCTTCTGTTATAACTGTATGTACTTGAATAGTATCTCCTTTCATGTTTCGTTTAGATGATTCAATGCAGCTAGGCATAAATTTGGTGTAGTTGTCTGCGTCTTGCATTACCGCAATTATTGCCGATAAATCTGCATCTCCTTTTCCCGCTACTTTTGTTTCAAGATATGTCGTGCCCTCTTTTAACCTAGTATATACTTTTAATGGACCCTCTACTTCCTCTAATTCCCAATCAGTTTGGCAAAGTCCATAAAATGGTAGTAGGGATAATAAAACAACCAAGCCAAACATTATTATGGTTGTAAGCTTTTTGTAAAAAGAGCATTTCATAAGATCAAAACTTGATGTCAAAAGCAAGAAAAGAAGTTGCTCATGTCTTTTGTTCATGTCGCTAAAGTACTCATATAAGCCTATATCTGATTTCCATTACACAAGTTCTCAAAAGAAGTTACCTTTTAAACTCCAAGGCTTGGCGTAGCTTTGAAATAAAAAACAACCACTTTACAGCCAAGTATTCAATTCAATGATTGAAATGCATAACTGGGGCGCTCTGCTAGTGCTCGCTAATGAATTGAATCGACTGTGCGTTAAAAATCTCGGGTTGTTCTACGTTAACAACATGTCCACAATCTGGGACTATATAAATAACTGATAACTCATGTTCTTGTGCCAACTTCTGAGCAGATGAGAGAAACAAATGATCTTCATTGCCCATAACATATAGGGTTGGTATATTGGCGTCATTTGCCCTAAAACGTTTTAATAATGGATTGATTTCACCCGTGAGGTTGAACCACCTGATAAATTCCTTTTGATTTAATTTTTTTGCCTCTCTTGCAAAAAGTAATCGTGCCTCTTTATGGTTTTTTCGTGGCATAATTATATAAGCAAAAAACTTATATAAAAGCATATAAGGTAGTATAGATTTAAAGATAATACCAAGTCGCATAAGTACTTGTGATCGCATATTGAGTTGCATAATTGCCCCTGCCAAAACCATACTCTTAACCTTATTTGGATGGTTTTCTGCCAAATTTCTAATAATAATTGTACCTAAAGAAATACCAATAAAATGTGACTTCTTTATGTCCAAATAATCGAGTAGCTCAACTATATCGACAGTAACAATATTAAATGTGTACTTGGTATTCTTATTCTTGAGGTTCGTCTTGCTGTTTCCATGTCCCCTCAAATTCAGGATTAAAACATTGAATTCAGCTTTAAAAGCACGTACCTGCTTATGCCAAATAGAAGAGCTTCCTCCGGCTCCATGAATGAAAGTTACCCACTCAGCACTACTTGAGTGATTGTATATTGAATAATTAAGCAAGGATTAATTTAATGTTGCAAAAGTAAGCCAATTAAACCATCTAATAAATGGTATATTTCTATAATTAGAAAAAATATTTATTCTAAAAATGAGAATTCCTTTCCTTGGTATTGAGGAAGTTTTGATCGATGAAAAGCGCCATTTATTGTTCCTAGCGGTAAATCAACGACACTCATATTAGACAACCAATAAGGAATCCTTCCTCCTGGGTTTGCATAAATTACGTACTCAACTGAAACTTCATTGTCTGGGAGTTGTACCAATTTCAAATGGCCTCTGGCATCAGTAACCATTACGTGATCTTTGCTAGTTTTTTTATAAGCTTCTGTAAGCGCCTTAAAATTAACAAACACTTGATTTGAATCAGGAATGTAATTGTAATTAAACTCGTAAAATCCTTCTCGGTCTAATACAGGCCACGGAGCGTCTATTAAAACTCGGTGTATTTGACATGTATCTCCTTTCATAACCATTTTAGACGATTCGATACAGTTCGGCATAAAAGCAGTGAAATTGTCTGGATCTTGCATTACGGCAAGTATTGCCCCAATATCTGCTTTGGCTTTGCCAACTACCTTAGTTTCGAGGTAGGGGGAGCCTTCTTTTAATCGCGTATAGACTTTTAAAGGGGGTTCTTCTTTAACTAAATTCCATTCCCTCTGGGAAACTCCTACAACAGAAAAAACAGTCAACAAAACAAATCGGGCTAACATGTTAATTACACTCTTCTTAATTTAAAATATATAGGCCAAAGTAAATAATAACACATTTGCATTCCGAATCTTTTTCGCGAATATCAACAATTTTACTACCTCATCCCAAAAACATCCGAGCATAAAAAACCCCACCCTAGCGAACCAGGATGGGGAAATAAAGTTTTAATAAGCTCTCCCTCAAAGACTCGAACTTTGGACCCTCTGATTAACAGTCAGATGCTCTAACCAACTGAGCTAAGGGAGAATTTAATGAACTTTCCCACAAAGGGGTTGCAATATTACCACTTACATTGATATTATACAACAGAATTTTTAGGAAATTATATCTTTGCAAAAAATTTCACAAAATTTTAGAAAACCAAATTAATTACGGAATGAACAAAAAATACAATGTATATGGCATAGGCAATGCTTTGGTTGATATAGTGACTGAAGTTGATGATCAGTTCTTGCAGGATCATAAAATAGAAAAGGGGTTGATGACCTTAGTTGATGAAGAGCATCAAACCAAAATTTCAAATGCTATTAACATGAACAATAGTAACATGCAATGCGGAGGGTCTGCAGCCAATTCAATTATTGCGGTTAGTCAATTTGGTGGGTCTAGTTATTACTCTTGTAAAGTTGCTAATGATGAATTAGGAGAATTTTACAAAACCGATTTAAGCTCTAATGGGGTAGATTCAAACCTTCAATCAGAGGCTCTGGAAACTGGAATTACAGGAAAATGTTTGGTAATGACTACTGATGACGCCTCAAGAACTATGAACACTTTTTTAGGTATAACTGAATCGTATTCCAAAGCTGAAATCAAAGAAGCTGCTCTTAAAGATGCTGAATATCTTTATATTGAGGGGTATTTAGTTACTTCAGAAAATGGTCAAGACGCTATGAAGCATGCAAAAAAATTAGCTGAAGATAATGGAGTTAAAACTGCATTAACCTTTTCTGATCCGGCTATGGTAAAGTATTTTAAAGAGCCAATGGTGTCGGTAGTTGGTACAGGTGTTGACTTGCTTTTCTGTAATGAAGAAGAAGCTATGTTGTATACTGGCACAGACAATCTATCAGAAGCGCAAGAGGCTTTGAAGGATTCTGCTAAGAAATTCGTAATTACACTTGGAGAAAAAGGTGCAATCGTTTTTGATGGAGTAGCTTTCATCGATATTGAGCCTAATAAAGCGGAAGCGATCGATACAAACGGTGCTGGAGATTTATTTGCTGGGGCATTTCTATATGGCATTACAAACGGTAAAAGCTATGCTGATGCAGGAAAGCTTGCTTCTATGGCGTCAGCTAAGGTAGTAACTCAGTTTGGCCCTAGACTTGAATCGAAACAAGCCGAAGAGATTTTAAATGCGCTATTGGTTGAGGCTTAAGCAAACCTAACGACTAATATTTAGATAGCCTCTCGATTAATTTTGAGAGGCTTTTTTGTTTTACGGGTAACCTATTTTCTATAGAAAAGTTTGTATAATACCTGTGTTTTTGTAAAAATAGCATCTGAACTTCGTCCCATTGTTTGGCAGAGTATTCTGTTCCATGTTTAATGAGTTCTTTGTATAAAGTGCCTGCTATTTCTTCGAAATCTTCTCTTCCAAAGTAATCGAAATCGGCATCTACCATTATTTGTTCCAAGTGATTTCGCGGCTTTATGTGCACAATTGTTGCTTCAATCATTCCTGAAATAATTTCTATTTCTGAAGCAGCGTAACCAAATTCTGGCAGTGTTTCTTGCGCAAGGTCAATCGCCAATCTTTCGTTGTTTTCGTATTCAAAAATAAAGCCTGTGTCGTGATAAAGCGCTGCCGTTTTTGCCGTTGTAATTTCTTGAAGCGACATGCCCTCGCATTTTGCAATTAATTCCGTTGTTTGAATAACATCGAGCGTATGGTGTAAGCCATGGTAAACTAGGTCATCGGAAAGTTCGCCTTCTAACCGATTAACAACGTATCTATGTGCTTCTATATAGTTCACCGCAAGCCGTCTATTATGCGAGTTATTTTGATTTTTTCCTTTCTAGCAGACGAATACTTAACTGTTTTTTTACAAAAAAGCACTTCTCCCGCTGACATGGATTTGCAAATGATAAGCTTTTCGTTTTAATTATTCCCAATTTACTCTATCAAATTTGGCTAATACTTTTGTCGGGCCCAACAGTAATAAGCCCTCAGCATCTTGGGTAATGTCCAAACCTTTGAGCTGACCAGTTTTAGGTGAAAAATAATAATTTGATATAAATAGGTTGTTATTTTAGCTATGTGCAAAAATTAAAAAACACATGTCAGAATTCCTCAAGCGGCATCTCTAACTCATTTTCTAATAAATATTCTAAATGCTACCCTTTTTTTGTAATGTCATTATCTTTTAATCGATTGCGAAAATACTTAGCTTTGCACAAAAGTTTTTACATTGTACCAAATTACAAAAAATTAACATTATGAGTAAAGGTGTAGTTCTTGTTCCAACTGATTTTACTTCTGTTGGAGATTGTGCGATAAATCACGGTGGTGTGATGGCAAAATCGTCTAGCAGAAAGTTAATTATTCTTCACGTTGTTGAAAAATTTCCTGAAGTAGATGGGGCAAAAAACAAAGTTAATGAAGTTGCCATTAAAGCGGCAAGTGAATTTGGAATCGAAGTAGAGGGAATGGTTCGTGTAGGAAATATCTTTGAAGATATTGGCGAAACTGCTGCTGAATTAGGCGCCAAACTTATCATTATGGGAACCCATGGAGCTAAAGGGATGCAACGTTTTGTTGGCAGCTATGCGATGAAAGTTGTTACAAACTCGATTGTTCCATTTATTATTGTTCAAGAAAAGCGGGCTGAAACGAATGGATATGCTAATATTATTTTACCTCTTGATTTAGAAAACGCTACGAAACAAAAACTAAGTTATGCTGTAGAGATTGCTAAGCACTTTAATTCTAAAATTCACTTATTGTTCGAAAAGGTTGAAGACGCTATTTTCAAGCAAAAATTAGCTGGAAATATAATCTTCGCTAAAAAATATCTGGCAGAGAATAATGTTTCATTTACTACTAAAGTTTCGGAAGGCGATGATGATTTCGAGGGAAATATAATCCGTTATGCCGTAAGTAATAACTGTGATTTAATCGCGATTATGAATTTAGATGATGGGTTCTTGTCGAACATTATGGGAGAAAGCTCAGAGCAAGAATTGATTACGAATGAAGCTCAAATTCCAGTATTAGTTGTTAACCCTACTGCCACAACAACAGGTGGTGGTGTTGGTTTGTTCTCTTAATGCTCTAAAGAAATACTGATTTAAAAGGCGCCTCGATTGAGACGCCTTTTTTAATACTTATTCTTCTTGTATCTCTGCTTTATCTCAATTAATCTGAGTTGCTTGTTAGCTTCTCTTGTTTCAATTGCAGTCTTCGTAAAATACTTATGTGCTGTTAAAAACTTAATCTGAAGCTCATCCCAAGATTTAGCATCTTTTACAATGCCATAGGCAATAAATTCAGACATTAAACCATTCGAAATAGGATAAAAATCATCTCTGCCTAAATAATCTAAATCCGCATCACAAATTATTTCTTCCAATAAAGTTTTTGGCTGTTGGGGCATACTTGTTGCTAAAATCAGTCTTTCTATCGTGTCCAGTTCTTTGTCTGAATAACCATAAACAGGCAGTGCTTCTCTCGCCATTCTAGCACCAATAGACTCGTTTTTCTCATATTGTTCTACAAACCCTCCATCGTGGTACAGGGCTGCCGTTTTAAGTAAAAACAGCTCTTCTCCTTTTATCCCCTCCCCTTTCGCAATTCGTTCTGTTGCTGCACAAACGTCTACCATGTGGTTAATATTATGGTAAGTAAGGTCTTTAGATAAACCCGCTTTAAGGGTTTTTATAATATATTTCTCGGCATGCTTATAGTTGATTGAGCTATAAAGCTCCAAATCCACATAATCCCAAAAGGCGTCGTTAGGCAACCTCCCCTTGCCATATTTCGACATTTCTAGCTTAATCCCGTCTACGAAATACATGTCAATTTCTCCTTTGTTTTTCGCCAGGACCTTACCCCTGTGCGTACAATCGAAAAAATTCTTAACTAACTCGTATGTTTCACCCGAAACGTTAACTTTTCCTTCTCGGCCCGTCATTTCCATCCGTTGTGCAATATTCACCGTGTCTCCCCAAATATCATAGGCAAATCGTTTAATTCCAATAACTCCTGCTATCAATTCCCCTGTGTGGATTCCAATTCTCAAATCCCATAATTTGTCATTATTCGGTTCGGATTCTCTTAATTGATTGATATAGTTTTGAATATCTAGCCCTGCTAGAACAACCTCTATCGGATTGCTCTTATTTCGTATTGGCACACCACCTGCGCACATGTATGCGTCACCTATTGTCTTTATTTTTTCTACATTATATTTTTCGATTATTTCATCAAACTTGATAAAATAACTGTCAAGTCTTTCCACCAATTCATTAGGTTTAAGCGATTCTGCAATTTGCGTAAAGCCCTTAAAGTCAGTAAACATAACGGTTACTCTTTTGTAGTTTCTAGCCTTTGCCTTGCCTTGCATTTTTAGCTCATCTACCATTTGTTCGGGGAGGATGTTCAACAGCAGTTTTTCGGAGCGTTCTTTTTCAATTTCTAGTTCATTTTTCTGTACCTCAATTTGTTCTTTTTGGGTTGTTACTTCTGCCGTACGTTTCTTTACTTGCCCTTCAAGTATTTCTTTCTGTGCTTTAATCTGACTAATACGGAATCTAATAATGAGAAAAATAAAGCCCCCAATAAACATTATTGATAACAACCAAAACCACCACGTTAACCAAAAGGGTGGTGTAATTATCAACTTCAAAGTAGCCACATTATCGCTTTCTATACCATCGCAGTTCGTTCCTTTAACTATAAGCGTATACTCTCCCGAAGCCAAATTAGTATAGTGTGCATATCGTTGATCTCCGACTTCATTCCAATCATCATCGAACCCCACCATCTTGTAGGAATACTTGTTTTTTTCAGGGAATGAATAGTGTAATGCGGCAAACTCGAAAGTGAAATTATTAACCTTATATGACATTTCCATTTTATTCAGCTGATTCAATTGGGTTGGGTAAAAATCGAGGGAACCTATGACTACATCTTTGTTGTTGATCTTAAAATTGGTAAACGCCATCTGCGGAGGGTGGAGGTTCTTATCAATATCCGAAGGATGAAAAACACTAATGCCATTAATTCCACCAAAATACATTTCGCCTTTTTTATTCAAAAAGTAAGCTCCGTTATCAAATTCGTCACTTTGAATTCCATCGTTCTCGTGATACACCACAAATGTTTCCGATTTAGGATCAAACATGGAAAGGCCCTTATTTGTGGTCATCCAAAGTCGGTCTTGATCATCGCCAAGCATACCATAAACTACGTTATTTGATAACCCATCTTTCTCCTTATACGAAGTAAATATTCTTGTTTTTCTGTCAAATTTATTAAACCCTCCCCCGTAAGTGCCAAACCAAAGGGAGCCGTCAGAGCTTTCCCATCCAGACATTACAACATCCTTACTTATTGATTCTGGGTTGTTAGTATGCGAATAGGTGTCGAATTGAACTGTTCCGTTTTCTTCAATAGCAATGGAAATACCGCCTTCTGTGCCAACCCATATTTGCCCTTTAGAATCTTGCAGGATAAACCTCACAGTGTTGTTTGGTAGCGAACTTTTATCACGTTCTACGTTAGTATAAAACCCTACAGATGTCAAATCTGGATTAAGAATCGCCAATCCCTTTTTTGTTCCGATCCAGATTTTTCCATCATCCGCTTCATGAATTATGTAAACGTTATTGGTTTCGTGTTTTTTAAAATAGTAGTCATTATACTTTATAGGCGTTATGTTCTTAGCCGAGCCTTCTTGGTCGTCCATTTCGACTTTATACAATCCGTCTACAGTGCCTATTAAAAAATGCCCTGTGGAAGTTTTATTTATACTTAAAACACTGCTGTTATTTCTATAATGAATCGAGTTTGAAATGTTTGGATACGCCTCAGATTCGCCTGTTTCTAAATTAATTTGATCAAGCCCTTGGTGTGTCCCTACCCATAAATAATTCTCGTCTTCATATATAGACCATACCGTGTTGTCTGATAAGTTATAAGTGGACCCCTCAACAGACATTATGTTTCTAAAGCTTTGCTTCTTAGGGTCGAACTTATTAAGGCCGCTGTTTGTTCCAATCCACATTAAACCCATTCGGTCTTCGAACAAGCAGAGAACAATGTCGTCACTTAAGCTTGATGGCAACAGTGAATTGTACTGAAAGTGATCAATATCGGGGTTTAAAAATCCTTTATCGCCTAGCACTTTAAATAACCCACTACCTCTAGTTCCTGCCCATATATTATTTCCTTCGGCTTGGAAAATTGCATTTACAGCGAGTGCTTCATTGCCTAAAGCAATGTCTTGCACATGAATTTTACCCTTTTCTATTTGGGGGTTCTCTGATAACAACAGGCCCTCGTTGGTTCCTATCCATAAGTTATTATTTATATCTTGATAAAAAGTATGGATAACGTTTCCGATAGAATAACCCGAACTAAATGGTGTGACAAAAGATTGCTTGTCTCTATTAAATTGGCAAATGCCACTGCCATCGGTTCCAATCCAAATATTATTGTTGTTATCTGCAAGCACCGCCAAAATATTGTTGGAACTTAGGGTTCCCGTTCCTCCCGCTTGGTATTGAATCGCTTTTTCTGTTTTGGAGTTAAATGAATATAACCCGCTATTAGCGGTGCCGACCCACAACATTCCGCTATTATCGAAGTCCATGCCTCTCACTGCATTCCCAGCTGGAGATGTTTTATCGCCAGAAATATGATAATACGAGGTAAAAGTTTCTGTTCGAGAATTAAATTTCGAAAGACCGTTGTCTGTTCCTATCCAAATATTTCCTACTGAATCTACCTCTAAAGCTCTAATAAAATTGTCGCAAATGGAAGATGAATCTTCGGGGTCATGATAATAAGCGGTAAAGGAATACCCGTCATATTTATTGAGCCCGTCTTGCGTTCCAATCCAAATAAAGCCTTGCTTGTCTTGAACTACCGCATTAATTGAGCTTTGAGAAAGGCCGTCTTTAATAGATAATAAATCGAACCGAATGTGCTGTTCTGCAGCAGAAAGAGTAGTAACCCAACTAAGTAAGGAAACTAGCGCAATAACCGTTATGCGTTTTTTGAGTCGCAATTGATTCTTTTTACGATCTTAAAAGCTGAATTTCCGCTCTTCTATTCTTTGCTCTTCCTTTAGGGTTGTCGTTTCCATCAGGCATCGTGTTTGGGGCAATTGGGTTATTTTCTCCATAGCCTATTGCCTCTATTCTCTCTTGAGAAATACCCTTGTTGACTAAATAGGTTTTCCCTTGGGTGGCTCTTCGTTGAGTTAGCTTCAAATTATACGCGTCAGACCCTTTACTATCTGCGAAAGCACTAATTTTTACCGATATATGAGGATTTCTTTTCATCAAATCGGCAAGTTTATCAAGCTCCCCTTTATCGCCACTTTGAACATTGGAATTGTCGTAACCAAAATGGATCGTAAACATAACGTAATTTGGATCCTCCACAATTTTGATAATCGCATCATTGGCCGTTAACAATGAAATATATTCCTTTTTCTGTTTCAAAAACGCATAGTCGAAATCACCTGAAGCATCCGCAGTAGCACTACCAATCTGCTCTCCTTGTTCGTCCATAAACAGTACTTTCATTTGCGTGTCTTCTTCGTCAAACTGAATAGCGTAGTGCTTATCAGAAGGAAGGTTTTCAAAAACAAAATCTCCGTTCTCATCTGTCGTTGTTTTATATACTATGTTTCCTGCGTCATCAACCAGGTAAACCTCCATTCCAGCTGTAAAATCTCCTGGTAGCTCTTGATATGCTTTCCCGAAAATTGATTCGTTTTCTGCTTGAACTACTTCTGGATCGAATATTCCATCAATATTGGCTTTAGCAGAAGATTGCATTTCACCGGCTTCATTAAGAACAACCATGTTTATGTCATCTGGCGCATCTTTTATTTGAATTACAAAGTGTTTATCGGCTGGTAGGTTTTCAAAGTTAAAATTACCGTTTGCGTCTGTTTTAGTAATGAAAACTACCTCGCCATCATCATCAAGAAGATACACCTCCATACCGGCTCTAAAATCGCCTGGCAGCGTTTGATAAACATTGCCCAACAGTTGTCGTGTTTCTTCTTGTGCAACAATATAACCATTAGCTGTTTTCTCAACAGGCTTAAGCTCCCCTTTCTCGTCTAACATAACCATACTAAAGTCTTGTTCTACATCCTTCAGCTTGATACTATAGCTGTGGTCTGCTGGTAGGTTCTCAAAGTTAAAATTACCATCCTCATCGGTTATGGTTGTGTACACAATATTGCCAATGTCATCAACTAAATAAATTTCAAGGCCGCCAGAAAAGTCTCCCGGTATTTCTTTAAAAATGTTGCCAAATAATCCTGTTTTATCTGCCTCTTCTGCTCGCTCGAATTCAAAATCACCTTCGGGAGTTTGTTTGGCTTTACTTTCGACTTCACCAAGCTCGTTCAAAACAATCATGTTTAAATCAGTCCCTGTTTCCTGTATACGCACCAAAAAGTTTTGGTCGGCCGGTAGGTTTGCGAAATTGAAATTACCGTCTTTATCTAAATTGGTTGTGTACACAATCTCGCCGTCCTCATTTACAAGGAATACCTCCATTCCTTCAGAATAATCTCCAGGAAGTGTTTCATAAACTTTTCCAAACATTGATTTATCGTCTGGAGCAGGTTTTTCGTATTGAAAGTCTCCGTTTTCAGTTTGTTTCAATACTTCTTGCGGATCACCAACCTCATCGAGCATTAATATTTTGTACTCAGAATCAAGTTCTTTCAGCTTGATTGCGTAATGTTTATCTGCTGGAAGGTTCTCGAAATTGAATTCACCATTAGCATCAGAAATGGCAGTATACAATATTTCTCCGTCATCGTCAACTAGATAAACTTCCATGCCTCCAGAATAGTCTCCTGGAAGCTCTTGATAAATTTTGCCAAAAACTGATGACACCTCTGGATCAAATATTTCCTTTGTGATAAACATGAAGTTTTCTTTGTCAACTTTTCTGGCTTGGGCTAATATTTCTCCTACTTCATCAGTAAAAACAAGCTTTACTTCGGGATCTCCTTTAAATCGAATTTTATACCTCTTGTTTTCTGTAAGGTCGTTAAAAGAAAAGTTTCCGGCTTTATCTGACGTTGTCGTTGCTAAAACATTTCCTCCATCATTTAGTAGAAACGCTTGAAGAGCATTTGAAGAGGCTCCCGGCAACTCAATGGTAACTTTTGCAAAAAGCTTAGGGGTTTTTTGTACAAATAAATCTTGATTAACAAAAACATAGTATTGTTCATCTACCTTTAGTGCGTTGCCCGTTTTATGACCTTCTTCATCGGTGAAAATCAATGTTAACTCTGACGAGTCATTAGACAGCTTAATTTTATAGTCTTTGTTAGATACAAGGTTTTTAAATTCAAAGTTCCCTTTTTCATCGGCCGTTGTGGTGTAAATTATCTTTCCGTCATCGGCAACCAAAAAAACTTCCATCCCTTCTTGATAGTCGCCTGGCAATGCATCGTATAGCTGCCCAAAAATATCAACAAAAGTTAATTGAATATCCTCTTCGATCATAACCTCTAAATCTGAAATTTCTTCTGGTTCAAGCGCTCTAAAATGAAACTCGCCCATCGTTGGTTGCGACAGAGCAAGAACCTTATCTCCTGCTTCGTTAGTTAAAAATATTTGAGAAGAATCGGAGAGTTTTGGGTCTTTATCGTCAATTCTGAATACATAGTTTTTATTAGACTCTAGTCCGCTAAACGTGAAGGACCCATCTTCTTCGGTTGTAATTTCCTTTATCATGTTTCCATCCTCATCCAAAAGTTGAATCAAGGAGTTCTTTGCTGGGTTGAGCTCGCTGTACAAAAAGATTCCCGAAATTTCTGTTTGTGAGCCAGCTTTAACTGTAAGCTCGAAACGATAGATATCGTCTCCGCCTTTTCCTCCTTCTCTATTCGAGGAGAAAAACCCGTTTTTTTCGTTTGTAAATACCAGGCCAAAGTCGTCTCGTGGAGAATTAATAGGGGCTTTCAAGTTTTCGGCTTCGCCCCAGCTGCCGTTATTTAATTTAGATCGAAAAATGTCTAGTGCGCCAACTCCAATGCGCCCATTTGAAGAAAAATACAGCTCATTATCGGTTGCTGTTGGGAACATTTCATTGTCTTTTGTGTTAATCTTATCTCCCATGTTAATAGGAGCGGACCAGCCTTCACCATCTCTTTTACAATAAAAAATGTCTAATCCTCCCAAAGTGCCTTCCATGTTTGAGGCAAAAAACAGAGTACTGCCGTCAGGAGAAAGCGCTGGCTGAGACAAAGCATAATTTTCGTCATTATGTTGAAAAGAAAGAGCTTTTCCCCATTTACTGCCTTCTCGCTTCGACACGAATAGCTGTGGCTTGTTGACAAAGTCTTTTCCTTTTTTTAGATTATACCCGACTCTAGTAAAATATGCTTCGGATTGGTCTTGACTAAAACAAATAGGTCCATTATGAAATTCATTATTAATTTGGTGGCTTATAGGCTTCGGCTTTTTGAAGGTGCTATCTTTGTTCATTTCTGCAAAAGTTACCGAAAGAAACCCTGGTTCTTCTGCGCTAGCAGCGTCTGACTGATTTACAAATCGATCTGAGACAAAAGCAACTCCATTGCCAAAAGGCATTGGCGAAAAATCAGAATTTTTCGAATTAAGCCTGTCCTCATTTTCGACAGTATATCCGGGTGTTTGTACGGACCAGGAACGAACCCTATCACAAGACAATACATAATTCTGGCCTGAAGCATCTTCGGGCCTGCTGTTAGCATAAACCACAAAGACTTCCTTGGCTTGATCTAGTTTACTATTGCTTTTAAGCGCCTGCCCATACCTCAATTGAACCTCTGCATTGTTCGGAAAAAGTTCTGCTGCCTTTTTATAATACAGCTCAGCATTAGCGTAGTCTTGTATTAACCGATACGACTCTGCTAAGTTTACAACGGCAGCGGAATCCTGCCCTTTTTTCATCGCTTTAAGATATAAAGGAATAGCCTCTTCGTATTGCAAGGACCCAAAATAACGCTCGGCTTTTTTAATTTGAGAAAACCCGAGCTGCACTATTAAAAATAATATGACTCCTAACGCTACTTTTTTGCTCATTTTATGTCACGGCATTAAAAATATACCCGAGGAGACAACAGTTTTGGTCTCTGTTTCCTCCCAAAATCGACTCCGATAAAAATTTCGTGTGAACCACTATTTGTTGTTTGCAGCTTGGATAGTGTTAGCTCATATGAGTATCCTAATCTCAATTGTTTTGAAATATTATATTCTAATACCGCTATAAGCGCCTTAGATGATCTTACAGAAATTCCGGCCCAAATCATGTTTTTATAAAGCACACTTACATTTAAATCTGCTATTAAAATACCACTTGTTTGTGTTCTTCCATTAACAGTTGACCCTGTTGGGTTTTTTTCGTAGCGAAGCATCGTTGAAGGTTTGAGGACCCAATCTCTGTTAAATTCTAGGGCATAACCTGTTGTTAAATTAACGTGTCTTGAAAGAGCGGATGCAAAACTTGATGTGTCGGATTTTAAGAAGTTAAGGTTTGGGTTGTTGAGGTTTAGCAGGGTTAAACCTGCATACAAGTTTTTTGTAGAATAACGCACTCCAAAATCAAAATTAGCTACCCAGCCTGTTGTTTTACTTTCGTTCGCTAATGGTTCGCTATCTTTGTACTCAATTTTATTCCAGTCAAAAACATAATTATAAAGACCTGTTCTAAGCGCAATTGCCAGCTTACCTGTTCTTAATCTTAATCGATACGCATAAGCTCCTGAAAACCCAGTTCTAGATACTGGGCCAATAACATCTCTAGTTATTACTGCCCCTAAACCAACCTTTCCTTGCAATAATGGTGCATGAAAAGAAGCTGTTTGCGTATTTGGTGCCCCGCCACCAAACCCTAACCATTGCGACCTGTTAAGAATTACTATGCTCATTTGGTTTCGACTGCCTGCGTATGCCGGGTTAATAACCAAGGGGTTAAACATATACTGGTTATAAATAGGGTCTTGCTGGGCACTTACTTTTAAACCAATTAAAGTAGCGAGCGAAATCATCAATATTTTTACCCATTTATTCACTATCTAGTTACTTGTATCCACCCTTTACGAGGAGATTCGGAATCTCCAACAATACTCATTACATAAAAATAGGTTCCACTTGGTAGGGGGTTGCCTCTTGAATCGCTCCCGTTAAAAACCACTATTTCATTGTCGTAATTAATGCCTGCCCATACTTCGTTTCCGGATCGGCCGAAAATGTTAATCTGACTTTCTGGGTAATTCTCAATTCCATTGATTTCCCATTGATCGTTAGACCCATCACTATTCGGAGTGATTCCGGAATAAAAATACAGACTATCATTGCCGATGATAATAACAACTAATTGTGGTTGTTGAAAACCTTCGGTAACTATCAAACTTCCGTTAGTCTTTGTTAAAACTGCCGTTTCACCAATAGTTGAGCTAATAGTAATGTTCCCATTAGAGCTCTCTTTCGAGGCCGAACCAACAACTTGCCGTTCTATTTCTTGAGCATTAATACCCAAACCAAATAAACAACAAAATATTAAACAAAAATTATTCATGGAACAATTGGGTTTATTAACACGTAGCCTCCGGTAATCATTTCTTGCGGAGGGTCTCCGGGGCCGCCAGGAAGTTCTGGTATATCCTTAACCTCGATACCAATATAAGAGTTGCCATGAGCAACTATTTCGGAAAATGTTGCTATTGAAACACCGTCTCCAGTAACCGACGCTGTAGCAAATGGCGGGGCGCCCGTCTGAGAAATTTGATTTTTCATGTTCCATATCAAACAATCGTGGGGATTCCCTAGGTAATTATTGTCAGCACGGTATGTCTTAATAACAACTTTTCTTGCTTTATAACCTACTGGCATTGGGATTTGCGCCATAAAATGCTGCGGCCCCTGGCCTTGAATTGGCCCTATTCCCCAGTTTTCACCAAATTGGTGCATGGCAGACTCACCAAAAACGATGATAAAATCACTTGGAATTAGCTGTATTGTATCAGGACTTCCCATGTATCCTATTCGCGCTTCTCCGCTTACATCAAGTTTATATGCTGGCGCTGTTGTGCCGATGCC
>Ga0209406_1001726_pt1 | contig 15664 bp, 21 predicted proteins | sample COGITO_mtgs_1204_FD_184808 | JGI IMG/M metagenome (GOLD analysis project Ga0209406, IMG submission 184808) | Pelagic marine microbial communities from North Sea - COGITO_mtgs_120426 (SPAdes) (version 2) | ecosystem: Environmental > Aquatic > Marine > Epipelagic ...
TTTATTTGCAGAGAACTATTTTTAAAATCTATTCTTTTTCAAAAAGTGTTGAAGATAAATATCGATCTCCTCGATCACAAATAATTGCAACAACAACACCTTTCTCTATTTTTTCTGCTACTTTTATTGCAGTGGCTACAGAGCCTCCACTACTCATCCCTGCAAAAATACCTTCTTCAGAAGCCAATCGTTGGGTCATTTGTTTGGCTTCTTCCTCACTAACTTCAATAACTTGATCTACTTTAGAGGGAGTGAAAATTGCAGGCATGTATTCTGAAGTCCATTTGCGAATTCCAGGAATTTTAGCCCCTTCTCTGGGTTGTGCTCCAATGATTTTTATGTGTTCATTCTGCTCTTTTAAATAATCTGAAACTCCCATAATAGTCCCAGTAGTTCCCATTGCTGCAACAAAATGCGTCACTTCTCCTTCAGTATCTCTCCAAATTTCTGGTCCAGTGGTTTTGTAATGGGCTTTGGAATTGTCTGTATTGTCAAACTGATTCAATCGATAATATCCTTTTTGATACTTCAATTTCAAGGCATAATCTCTTGAGCCTTCAATCCCTAATTCTTGCGGTGTTAAGATTACTTCAGCACCATAAGAACGCATTGTTTTGATTCTTTCCTCTGTTGAATTTTCTGGCAAGACCAATACCATATTTACACCTAAAACCTTCGCCATCAAGGCCAATGCAATTCCTGTATTTCCACTAGTTGCCTCAACTAGTGTATCTCCCTTTCTTATGTTTTTTCTTCTAATTGCCTCTGAAATCATATTGTAAGCAGCCCTATCTTTCACACTTCCTCCTGGATTATTCCCTTCTAGTTTCAACAACAGGGTTACTCCTTTTTTTTGAAAAACATGTTGAGCTACTACCAATGGTGTATTTCCAACAAAATCTGTAATACTTCTTATTTTCATGCTATTTTTTTTTTAAAAAAATATGGTTCTCTGATTGCACTGTTACAACAGAATTTGACTGAATAGATTCTGTAATGCAAACGTTTGCTCCTATTGTAGAATCTGCCCCGATAAGAACATCTCCTCCTAAAATAGTCGCATTTGCGTAAATAATAACGCCATTTTCTATGGTTGGATGTCTTTTCGTGGAAGCTAAACTTTTTTTAACCTGAATACCTCCCAAGGTAACTCCTTGAAAAATTTGCACGTGATCTTTGATGATTGTGGTTTCTCCTATCACGATCCCTGTTGCATGATCTATAAAAAATGAATCCCCTATTGCTGCTCCTGGATGAATATCTGCTCCTGTTACACTGTGTGCAAATTCGCTCATCATTCGGGGTAAAATGGGAACTCCCAATTTAAATAATTGATTACTCAAACGATGAACAGCAATGGCATAAAATCCAGGATATGCCAAATACACCTCCTCTAAACTTTTTGCAGCAGGATCATTTTTCTCGGCAGCAACAGCATCTAAATCTAATTTTTGTCTTATAAAAATAAAAGAATCTTCGAAATCATCCCATACGTTTTTCCCATTTTCAATGGACAACCTTTCTAAAATTTTTAAAAATTCATCTCTTGTTTGCAAGCCACTTTGAGTATGGTGATTTGCATCAAATAAATTATTAATTAATTGTTTTGTAAAAATTGCTACAGCATCTCTTAAACTCATACGGTAGTTTTTAAACACTACTTTTTCTGAAGTTGCTCTCATTTTATCGCTTATATTTCAGGTGCTAATTCAACTTCTAAACCATTCATTTCGGGTGTCATTTGAATTTGACAACCCAACCTACTGTTTGATTTCACATGAAATGCCTCTGCCAACATCGCATCTTCATCATCAGTAATCTCAGGTAATTCATGAGTAGATTTCACATAACACTGACAAGATGCACACATCGCCATTCCACCACACACACCAATTGTTCCCTCCTCTGCTAATTCATAAGAACGAACCACCTCCATGAGATTCATTGCCATGTCTGTTGGGGCGACTACTTCATGAACCTCTCCGTTTCTGTCTATTATTTTGATATTGATGTCTTGCATCTGATTGCCTTTTATTAATATTTTTTGCAAAGTTACACAAACCTGCTAAAATCTCACTAGTGAATTGCTTTAACTACTGCTTTTGGCGCTTCTTTTCTAGTGCCATCAAAACCATCTACTCCTCCAACGGTAGTGTACTTCATTACATACCTTTTATTTGGAAAAATACGCTTATAAGCACTCTGACACATTAATGTAGCTTCGTGAAAACCGCATAAAATCAACTTTAATTTACCCGGATACGTGTTTACATCTCCAATGGCATATACTCCTGGAATATTTGTCTGATAATCCAGTGCATTGTTTACTTTTATGGCATTCTTCTCAATCTCCAACCCCCAATTTCCAATAGGACCTAGTTTAGGAGACAATCCAAACAAGGGAATAAAGTGATCTGTTTCTATGGTAAAAGGCGCTTCTCCGTTTTGAACCAAAGAGACTCCTGTTACTTTATCTGAGCCTATAATTCCTTTGACCTCTGCTGGAGTGATTAATCTTATTTTTCCTAAATTTTTTAATTCTTGTACTTTTTCAACCGAATCTAAAGCGCCTCTGAATTCATTTCTTCTATGAATTAACGTAACTTCTGAAGCAATGTCTGACAAGAAAATTGCCCAATCTAAAGCAGAATCACCTCCTCCAGAAATCACCACTTTTTTATTGCGGTATACTTCTGGCTCCTTAATAATATATTCTACTCCTTTGTCTTCAAAATCTACAATATTTGAAATCGGAGGTTTCCTTGGCTCAAAAGACCCCAACCCTCCGGCAATGGCAACAACTTTTGCCTGGTGTTTTGTGCCTTTATTGGTCGTTACAAGAAACGTTTCGTCTTCTTGTTTCTCGATTGTTTCTGCACGCTCGCCTAAAGTGAAACCTGGCTCAAATTGCTTGATTTGTTCTAACAACTTATCGGTTAAATCTCCTGCTAAAATCTCCGGATAGGCAGGAATATCATAAATCGGTTTCTTTGGATAAATTTCCGAACACTGACCTCCAGGCTGAGGCAAGGCGTCAATAAGATGGCATCTAAGCTTTAATAAACCGGCTTCAAAAACAGTGAACAGCCCTGTGGGTCCTGCTCCAATAATTAGAATATCTGTTGTAATCATTAATTTAAAAATAAAAATTGAGTGTAAACAGGTTCGTTAACAAACTCTATTTTGGATGATAAAAGTCGCCTCAAGTTTAAACAACGTTAATAACCTCTTCAATATGTTGTGCGTATTTTTTGATTGTCGCTTCTACACCGTTTTTTAAGGTCATTTGATTTACAGAGCAACCTGTACACGCTCCTTCTAACTGAACTTTTACAACAACTCCTTCAATAGAGAGTAATTTAATATTCCCTCCATCACTCATTAAAAAAGGACGAATTTCATTCAGTGCTTTTTCAACATTACTCAATGTTTCTTGTTCTGTCATCTCTATTACTTTTTAACTGCGCTACAGCCGCTCATCGTTGTGATTCTTACGACTTCTGTAGGGGGCAAATTTTTATTTCTTTTTAATAATTCTGAAACCATTTCTTTTGTAATATCATTAAATGATTTTTCTAAAAGCGTTCCGTCTTGAAGGGCAACTGGTCGCCCAACGTCTCCTGCTTCACGAATACTTTGTACCAAAGGGACTTCTCCTAAAAATTTAGTTTGAATATCTTCTGCTAAATTTTTTGCTCCATCTTGTCCAAAGATATAATATTTATTGTTTGGAAGCTCTTCGGGTGTAAAATACGACATGTTTTCAACAATGCCCAACACCGGAACATTGATGCTTTCTTGTTGAAACATTGCGACTCCTTTTTTTGCATCCGCGAGTGCAATGTTTTGTGGCGTACTTACAATAAGCGCTCCATTGATTGGCAATGCTTGAACAATTGACAAATGAACATCGCCCGTTCCTGGAGGTAAATCAATCAATAAGAAATCTAATTCACCCCAATCTGCATCAAAAATTAATTGATTCAAAGCTTTAGAAGCCATAGGGCCTCTCCAAATTACTGCCTGGTTTGGATTTGTAAAAAACCCTAGAGACAACAATTTTACCCCGTAATTTTCAACTGGTTTCATTTTTGAACGACCATCAACATTTACAGAAAGCGGTCTTACTTTTTCAACATCAAACATAATATGTTGTGATGGTCCGTATATATCTGCATCTAAAACCCCCACGCTAAAACCCATTTTGGCTAGAGAAATAGCCGTATTTGCTGTCACAGTAGATTTTCCTACTCCTCCTTTTCCAGAGGCAATTGCTATGATATTTTTGATCGAAGGAATCTCTTTTCCTCGAATTTGATTCGTATTTTCTTTTTCTACTGATTTTTCTACAGTTACATTAATTTTCACATCAATTTTTTCATCAATCGTTGTTTTAATTGCCCTAGTAATTTCAGATTCAATCTTCTTTTTTGCCTGAAGCGTGGGGTTGTTAATTACAACATCTATAAGCACCTCATTCCCGAAGGTTACTACATTTGTAACGTTCTTGTTCTCAATTAAACTTTTCCCTTCTCCCGGGGCTGTAATTGTTTCTAAGGCTTTGTATATATCTTGTTTTTTAAAACTCATTTTTTGAGATTTTAATTCGGATTAATTCTAAATTGTAAAGATACTCGTAAAATTAGTTTTGAAGAAATACTCGCCTTAAATTCCTATTAAAGTTTAAAAATATTTGGCGTCACTATGATTAAGAAAAGTGAATCGTAGATAAACTAAAAATTCTTATTCATTTCCAAATCCTCTAAAACCATCGTTTATGACAATTCTTTTAGAGGATTCCAAAAGACCTTTTCAAAATCTTGTATTTGATTGTCAACAACAATAATTTTCTCATTTTCTAGAAGTTGTTGCATTAAATTCGTTCCTCCAAAATGATGTTTACCGGTAAGAACTCCTTTTCTATTAACGACCCTATGTGCGGGTATGTCTTCTAAATGATGTGCTTTGTTCATTGCCCAACCGACCATTCTTGCAGATCTAGCTGCTCCTAGATAGATTGCAATGGCTCCGTAGCTTGTAACTCTTCCGTAAGGGATTAAACGAGCTACTTCATATACTTTATTAAAAAAATTATCTGTTTCTTTCACAAAGTGAAGATATAAAAACCTGCTAATAGTTCAATCTAAATTGAATATAAGTGATTGGTTTTCCGACTTGTAAATATTGATTCTCGTAAAAAGTTTGTGTTTCTGTGACCTCTTTAGGAGACCCTTCGTTTTTGTATACATTGTGGTTTGCATTCAAAATCTCATGACCTTCTCCATGTAATAATCCTAAGGTATATCCATGCATGAACTCACTGTCAGTTTTTAAGTTCATGAGTCCGTCTTTCTTTAATACCTGATGATATTTTTTCATGAAATCGGAATTCGTCATTCTGTGTTTTGTTCGCTTATATTTTATTTGCGGGTCTGGAAAAGTAATCCAAATTTCAGAGACTTCATTTTTAGCAAAAATAAAATCAACCAACTCTATTTGTGTTCTTACAAAAGCGACATTCTCTAAATTTTCTTCAATTGCCGTCTTAGCACCCCTCCAAAAACGAGCCCCTTTTATGTCTATTCCAATAAAATTTTTTTGTGGGTTTTTTTGAGCCAATGCAATGGTGTATTCTCCTTTACCACAGCCTAACTCAACAACAATAGGATTGTTGTTTCCAAAAAAAGAATGCCATCCCCCTTTGTGAATGAAGTTAGTCACTACTTCTTCTCTTGATGGTTGAATCACATTTTTAAACGTTTCGTTTTCCTTGAAACGTTTTAATTTATTTTTACTTCCCAATATAAAAACTATGCTTTATCTTCTGTTCCTTCTCTTTTAAATTTATAGGACTCTTTCATCCAATAACGTAAAAGAAATAGAAAGACAATTAGAAAAAGCCAATTAACTCCATTAGAAATCCACCATCCAAATTCTCTTAAAGCTAAATCTGAACGTAATTGATTAAAAGGGATAAATAAATACTCTGTAAATAAAGTACCTATCCATCTAAAAATATTGCTTGCTATCATAACTTAATTATCTTTACACTGCAAAAATAACAAAACAAACAATGCTAGCCAATTTTTTGGAGAAATCTAAACCAATCAATTTCATCGTCTATTTAGGACTGTTCTTTTGTTTTTTTTTGGGGAAGATTACTTCCACGCTATTTAGCGGTGATTTCACTTTATATCAGGCACTTGAAAGTATTTTATTTGTGTTTCTTTTTCTATCTGTTTTTTTCTTTTTCAACTTTATTGTTACCAAAAATAAGCTAACGCTAGATCATTCTTATGCATTTTATCTCTTTACACTAGCCATAACACTTTTTTTTTCAGCCCTTTTTAATTTTAAATCAATAACGCTAGTAATCATCTACCTTCTCTTTTTAAGAAAAGCCTACAGCCTTCGTTCTTCGAAAAACATGATTCAAAAAATATTTGATGGAGGTTTTTGGCTGGGCATTATGTTCCTTTTAGAACCTTTTTCAATTCTTTTTTCGATTATTCTGTATGTCGCTATTTTGGCCTACCAAAAAATAACCTTCAACACCATCATTTCTCCTATTATAGGATTTATTTCTCCTTTGATTGTTTATTTCTCCTGTCTATTATGGGATAATTCACCTGAAAAGTTTAATGAACTATTTGACTTTATCCCTATTCATCAGTTATCTATTTATAAAGAAAATTATACCTTATGGATATTTGACGTCTTTCTTTTTTTAACCCTACTCTCTATTCTACTGAAATCGCCCAAAGCACTTTCAATCAATGATTATTTTAAGAAAAGTTGGATTGTTTTAATTGTAAATTCACTTATTGCTATTGTTTTTGCACTACTTATCAGTGAAAAAAATGGATCAGAAATTATTTTCTTTTTAGTACCAGGGACAATAATTATTGCAAACGGATTTGAAGTTATTAAAAAAAGAATGCTTAAAAACATTGTATTTGGGGCACTTCTAATAGGAACTATTGTAACTTTATACTTCCTATAATTTAATCCCAAAAGCCAAATCTCCGGCATCTCCAAGGCCGGGAACAATATATCCTTTGCTATTTAATTTATCGTCTATTGCGGCAATCCACAAGTGTGTGTTTTCTGGAAATTTATCTTCTAAAAATTGAATCCCTTCTGTAGCGCCAATGACCACAATAAGATGAATTTCTTTAGGAATTCCTTGCTTTTGTATGGCTTCTAAGACAGCAACTAAGGATTGGCCAGTTGCCAACATAGGGTCTACTAACAATAATGTTTTATTTTCCACAGAAGGTGCTGCAAAATACTCTACAGCGATTTCAAACTCTTCATTGTTATTTGGATGATGACGATAGGCTGAAATAAAAGCATTTTCAACACCATCAAAGTAATTTAATACCCCTTGATGTAAGGGCAATCCTGCTCTTAATACCGAGCATAAAACAATCTCATTTGTAGGCAACTGTTCCTTCTTTTTTCCAAGAGGAGTCGTGGTGTAAACATTAGAGTAAGAGAGTTTCTTACTTAATTCATATCCTAAGATCTCTCCAATTCTTTCGATATTTCTTCTGAATCGCATCGCATCTTTTTGAATGTTTTTATCTCTTATCTCTGCAATAAAAGTGTTTAAAATTGAGTTTGAACTCCCAATATGATGTATCTCCATTGTATCTGTTTATTTCACAAATGTAGTTTCTTTGAATTTAATGAAATATCGGATGACTCAATTACAACTTCGAGAGAATAAAAAAAACATACTTCCCCAGACAAATTTTTGCTAAAAGAATAATTGGGTTGTTTACAAAAAAATTCCATCACTTTGGTCAATCTTTTTATAAAAATCAGCGCGCTTAACAGAACAGTATTTAGTTGGCGAACAAGTAAAAAAAATCGTTAAATAAAAACTATCTTTGCTCATCACACTAAACGTTTATTTATGATTCAATCCATGACGGGTTATGGTAAAACTGTATTACAATTACCAACGAAAAAAGTAACCATAGAAATTAAATCTTTGAATAGTAAAAATCTCGATTTAAACGTCAGAATCCCTTCTTATTACAAAGAAAAAGAATTAGCTGTTCGCAAAAAATTAGCCAGTGCTTTGGTTCGTGGTAAAGTCGACTTTTCAATTTATGTAGAAATGACAGGTAATGAAACTTCTGCAAAGATCAATGAAAGTCTTGTAAAAGAATATATGGAACAACTAAAAGACATGGTTCAATATGGTAATGTCACTGATGTAGAATTGCTGAAAATGGCAATAAAAATGCCAGATGCATTAAAAGCAGAACGTGAAGAGCTTGATGAAAACGAATGGAGCCTCATTGAGGAACATATAGGAATTGCTATTCATGAAATTATACAATATAGAATGGATGAAGCTGCCTCTTTAGAAATAGACTTTAAAGAAAGAATTGCCAACATAAAAACCTATTTAAAAGAAGTGAAAGCCCTAGACGGAGATCGAATTGAAAACGTAAAAATACGTTTAAAAAAGGCGATTGATGATTTAAAAGTAGAAACAGATGAAAATCGTTTTGAACAGGAATTAATCTACTATCTAGAAAAACTAGATATCAATGAAGAAAAAGTTCGTTTGGCAAATCATCTGGATTATTTTTTAGAAACATTAGCTCTAGAAAATTCAAATGGGAAGAAATTAGGATTTATTGTTCAAGAAATGGGAAGAGAAATAAATACAACGGGTTCTAAAGCTAATTTTGCTCCTATGCAAAAAGCAGTTATTCAAATGAAAAATGAATTAGAACAAATTAAAGAACAGATTTTAAACGTATTGTAAATGTCAGAGTTCAAAGGAAAATTAATTGTCTTTTCTGCACCCTCAGGTTCGGGTAAAACAACAATTGTACGTCACCTATTAAAACAAGAGCCTTTTAATTTAGCGTTTTCTGTTTCTGCCACTTCCAGAGACCCAAGGGGTTTTGAAAAAGATGGGGAAGATTATTATTTTATATCCTTGAGAGAATTTAAAGACAATATTAAAGCAGATGCTTTTTTGGAATGGGAAGAAGTATATAGAGACAACTTTTATGGAACTTTAAAAAGTGAAATTGAACGCATTTGGAAATTAAAAAAACACGTTATTTTTGATATTGATGTTGTTGGTGGGTTGAGAATTAAAAATAAATACCCCAAAGAAACCTTAGCTGTTTTTGTAAAACCGCCAAGTGTAGATGAATTAAAAATTCGTTTAAAAAAACGATCAACAGAGAGTGAAGACAAAATAAATATGCGAATCGCTAAAGCATCGGTTGAATTAGCGACTGCACCACAGTTTGATGAAATTATTAAAAATTACGAATTAGAAACTGCTTTAAAAGAAGCCGAGCATTTAGTTCGTAATTTTTTAGAATTGAAATAAAGGAAAAAAACTGTTGAAAAACGCACCCTTCTTTTAAGCCATAAGTATGAAAAAAATAGGTTTATATTTCGGAACATTCAATCCAATTCATGCTGGACATCTAATCATTGCCAATCACATGGTTGAATATTCAGATTTAGATGAGATTTGGATGGTTGTAACCCCACACAACCCTTTTAAAAATAAAAGTTCTTTACTCGATAATCATCATCGTTTTGAAATGGTTTACAAAGCAACAGAAGCCTATGAAAAAATTAAACCTTCTGATATTGAGTTTAAATTACCGCAACCAAACTATACGGTTTATACCTTAGCTCATGTCTCAGAAGCATACCCAAAGAATGAATTTTGTTTAATCATGGGAGAAGACAATCTGAAAAGTTTACACAAATGGAAGAACTACCAAACTATTTTAGAACACCATCATATCTATGTATATCCGAGAATTAGTTTAGGGGAAAATGCGCATGATTTTAAAAATCACCCAAAAATCCATAGAGTAGATGCCCCAATTATTGAAATTTCTTCCACAATGATTAGAAATGGAATTAAAAAACAAAAAAACATACAACCTCTGTTGTCAAAAGAGGTATGGAAATACCTAGATGAAATGAATTTTTACAAAAAATAATTTCACTTAAAAATGGTTGTATATTTGCTGAACGTCAAATAAAAATTTGTGGCAAAAAAAGATAAAAAGAAGACAAAGTTAAAACAAAAACTAACCGATAAGTACCGGTTAGTTGTTTTAAATGAAGACAACTTTGAAGAGCGTTTTTCATTAAAACTATCCCGATTAAATGTATTTGTTTTTGGAGGGTTTTTCTCTATTTTATTAATTGCTGCAACAGGAATATTAATCGCTTTTACTCCGCTAAAAGAGTATATTCCTGGATATTCTCCATCTACATTAATAAGAAAGGCCACTAAATTAAACCTTGAAGCTGATTCTTTAAAAATAAAATTAACACTTTTAGAAAATTATACAAAAGCACTAAAGACTGTTTTATCAGGAGAAATTAAACCTGAAAATATAGATTCTATTAAGACTAAAACAAGAAGCCGTTCTATTGATGAGCAAGAATTAAATGCAACAAAAAGAGATTCATTATTCAGAGAAAAGGTAGACCAAAAAACTCGTTTTTCAATAGAAAAAAACACAAAAAGCACTGTTAAAGTTGTGTTTTTTGCTCCTTTAAAAGGAGCTATTTCACAAGATTTTGAAGCTTCTTCCAATCACTTTGCTGTTGATATTACAGCTAAAAAAGGCGATCCAATTAAGGCAATTGCAGAGGGTACTGTTATTTTCTCTGGATGGACCATAGAAACAGGATATGTTCTCATTTTAAAACATGCGAATGAATATATTTCTACCTACAAGCACAACGGAAACCTATTGAAAAAACAAGGCGATTTTGTAAAATCTGGAGAAGTAATTGCTACTGTTGGTTCTAGCGGAAAACTCACCACAGGACCTCATTTACATTTTGAACTTTGGAGCGGGGGTTATGCTGTAAATCCAATAAATTTTATAGACTTTAAATAATGAGTATCAAATCATTTTTTGCAATTCCTTTTGCTAAAATAGCCACTAGAAAGGTTTTTAAATGGGCAGAAAAACCTCATAAAACACAAGAGAAGGTTTTTAAACACCTTCTTTCTAAAGGAGGAAAAACCGCTTTTGGAAAAGATCATAATTTTGATACTATTACAAATTATGAAGATTTTAAAAAAGAAGTTTCAGTTACAGATTACGAAGGTTTAAAAACCTATGTTGATCGAGTTGTTGCTGGGGAATCTAATGTTCTTTGGACCGGAAAACCTCTTTATTTTGCAAAAACTTCTGGAACAACTTCTGGCGCTAAATACATCCCAATCACAAAAGAATCGATGCCTACACATATCAAAGCTGCTCGAAATGCGCTATTATTTTATATCGCAGAAAAAAAAGACGCCAGTTTTGTCGATGGGAAGATGATTTTTTTACAAGGAAGCCCCGTTTTAAGTGATAAAAACGGAGTGAAACTGGGAAGGTTAAGTGGTATTGTTGCTCATTATGTCCCTCAATATTTATTAAAAAACAGGTTGCCAAGTTGGGAAACGAATTGTATCGAGGATTGGGAAACAAAAGTAAACGCAATTGTTGAAGAAACGATCAATGAAGACATGTCTGTAATAAGCGGTATCCCGTCTTGGGTGCAAATGTATTTTGAAAAACTCATTGAGAAAACAGGAAAGTCAATTTCAGAATTATTTCCAAGCTTTAATTTTTTCATTTATGGAGGTGTAAATTTTAAACCCTACAAAAACAAATTCGAGAGTTTAATTGGCAAAAAAATCGATTATATAGAATTATACCCTGCATCAGAAGGGTTTATTGCCTTTCAAGATTCTCAAACAGAAAAAGGAATGTTACTGCAATTAGACTCAGGTATTTTTTACGAGTTTATCCCAGCAACTGAATTTTTTAATGAAGACCCAACCAGAATTTGCATAAAGGACGTAAAAGTTGGTGTAAATTACGTTATTATTTTAAACACGACAGCCGGCCTTTGGGGGTACAATATTGGAGATACAGTAGAGTTTACCTCAACAAAACCATATCGCATCAAAGTTACTGGAAGAATCAAACATTTTATTTCTGCTTTCGGCGAACATGTCATTGGAAAGGAAGTAGAAAAAGCATTGAATGATTCCATTTTAGGGACAACGATCAACATTAGTGAATTTACAGTGGCGCCACAAGTAAATCCTGAAAATGGATTGCCTTATCATGAATGGTTTATAGAATTTGAAAATGAACCGGAAAATTTAGATGCTTTTGCGGCTAAAATTGATGCTTCTATGCAAACGCAAAATATTTATTATTTCGATTTAATTGAAGGAAAAGTTTTGCGGCCACTTATCATCAGAAAAGTAAACAAAGGTGGGTTTCACGCCTATATGAAATCTATTGGTAAATTTGGAGGTCAAAATAAGATCCCGCAATTATCTGATACTAGAAAAATTGCAGATGTTTTACATAATTATCTAATTAAAGATTAACAAAATGGGAGGAGATTTTTTATTTACAGGATTGGCAATAGGGCTAGTTATTGTTTACTTTTACAACAAATATAAAAACAACAAATACAGAAACAAACGTTAATGAGCACAATTAGAATTACCAAACAATTTAATTTTGAAACAGGGCATGCCTTATATGGTTATGATGGAAAATGTAAAAACATTCACGGCCATTCTTACAAGCTTTCTGTAACGGTTTCTGGAAAACCAATCGAAGATCATACCAATGTAAAATTTGGAATGGTCATTGATTTTGGAGATTTAAAGAAAATCGTTAATGAAGAAATTGTAGATGTTTTTGATCATGCAACAGTGTTTAATAAAAATACGCCTCATCTTGAATTAGCAAATGAACTCATAAAAAGAGACCATCATGTTATTTTAGTTGACTATCAGCCAACAAGTGAAATGTTGGTGATTGATTTTGCTGAAAAAATAAAAAAAAGATTGTCTAAAAATATTAAATTGCATTCTCTCAAGCTTCAAGAAACAGAAACATGTTTTGCAGAGTGGTTTGCACATGAAAATTAATTTTTGTAAAAAAACCAACTGCTTAAAGATATTATTAACTCTTAAAAATTAAATCTTATGAGATTTTTTAAATTTATTATCGTACTATTTATTTCAGCCCTAATTACTAACTGTAGCAGCAGTGATTCTGAAGAGCCAACAATTATTTTATCAAATACGAATATTGCTGGGTCATACGGTATTACTAATTTAAATACAGAGATGAAAGTAACCTCAGTAACGCAGGTTGGAGGTGTTTCAGTTCCACTTGATGTTGCCACCTCTACAAGTACTGGAGATACCTTTCAAATTAATTTTAAGCTTGAAGAAAATGGATCGTTTGAGGCGGAGGGTCAATTTAGAACTATTTCTACAGTAACTCCTGTTACTGGAAATCCTGTAACAGACACTTCCATAATAGTCGTTGACGCGTCTGGAACTTTTAACATAGATACCACAAACAATACCATTAACTTTAGTTCCTCTTTGGGTGAATTTTTAAGCGGAACTTTCGATGTTGTTACATTCAATGAAACCTCCCTTGTTTTATATCAGGAATCTGAAGAGACCGAAGACTCCATAACAACAGAAATGAAAACATCTATTAGTTTTGAAAGAAACTAATTTAAAGCAACCATTAAAAAAGCAGTCTAAATTAGACTGCTTTTTTTTTAAAACACTAAAAAGGAATCTCTTATTTTCCGTTAAAAGTATTCATTGTATTGGCCAACCCCGCAGTTCCAAAAGAGGTGATTATTTTTGCTGCTAATGGCAACTTTTCTATTAATTGACTCGTTTCTTCCTTGGTCCATTCCCCCAAAACAAAATCTACTTGTCTTCCTTTTTTATAAACTCCCCCAATTCCAAACCTGAAGCGCGCATATTGTTGGGTCTGTAATTTTTCCTGAATATCTTTCAACCCATTGTGTCCTCCGGCAGAACCTTTTGCTTTTAGTCGAATCGCTCCAAAATCGATATGTACATCATCGGTAACCACCAAAATATTCTCCAGAGGAATTTTCTCTTTGTCCATCCAATATTTCAATGCTTTCCCGCTTAAATTCATAAACGTACTTGGCTTTAAAAGAATAAAAGTTCGGCCTTTAACTTTGTAGCTTGCTACGTCCCCTAGCTTTAGGGTTTCAAATGTAAGATTGTTTTCTTGGGCAACTTCATCCAAAATTTTAAAGCCAATATTGTGTCGAGTATTGGTGTATTTTTCACCAATATTCCCTAGACCAATAATTAAAAATTTCTTCATTAATTCTTCCTTAGATTCAGCTTTTGTAACAAATATATTAGAAAAAAAGTTGCTGAAGTTCATTTCGTAAAAATACTAAAAATAAAAAAGCGTTACAGTTCTGTAACGCTTTTTGTAGATATCATTGCAAAATTTATTCTGTAGCAGTAGCTTCTTCTGTTGCTTCTTCTGTTGCTTCTTCATCTTCATCTTCATCTTCAGCTGCATTACGTGAAGTTCTTACTTGAACAACAACCGTATTATCTGGGTGCATAAATGTATACACCTCATTAAATAATGAAGAGATTAATAGTTTGCTCCCAATTTTTAATTCAGAAATATCCGCAGAGATAAAATCTGGCAAATTAGATGGTAAGGCTTTTACTTTTAATTTACGATTTGTAAAACGCAAAGAACCCCCGTTTAAAACCCCTGGAGAAGTCCCTGTTAACTTTACAGGAATCTTCATTGTAATTTCCTTGTTATCAAATAACTGGTAAAAATCTACATGGATAATTTTATCAGTTACTGGGTGAAACTGAATGTCTTGTAAAATCGTTGGTATTTTTTGTCCATCAACGTCAATCGTTGCTGTATAAACGTTTGGAGTGTATACCAAGTTTTTAAACGCTTTTTCTTCTGCTGAAAAGTGTATTGGGTTTTCTCCTCCGTATATAACGCAAGGAACCATACCAGCATTACGTAAGGCTTTCGTTGCTACTTTGCCCACGCTTTCTCTTTTTGATCCTTTAATTGTAATTGATTTCATTACTTTTTTTATTATTTATTTACATTAAAAATTGTCCACTAATTGAAGTATTGTCTTGCACTTTGTGCATAACATCCGCAAATAATGGCGCGCAAGATACTACTTTTATTTTAGATGTCACCTTTTTTAAAGGGATAGTATCAGACACAATGAGCTCTGTTAGAGCAGAATTTTCGATTTTCTCATAAGCATCTCCGGAAAGTATTGGGTGGGTACAAATTGCGCGTACGCTTAAAGCCCCTCTTTCTTTCATTAAATTGGCTGCATGGGCTAAGGTTCCTCCGGTATCAATCATATCGTCAACCAAAATAACATTCTTCCCTTTGACATCTCCAATGAGTTCCATATGAGAAATTACATTGGCTTTTTTTCTTTGTTTGTAGCAGATTACAACATCTGAATGTAGGTGTTTAGAATACGCATAAGCTCTTTTAGAACCTCCCATGTCTGGGGAAGCAATCGTTAAGTTGTCCAACTTAAGACTATTTACATAGGGCATAAAAATAGTAGAGGCATATAAATGGTCTACTGGCTTTTCGAAAAAACCTTGAATTTGATCTGCATGTAAATCCATGGTCATAATTCTTGTTGCACCTGCGGTTTGCAATAAATTTGCGACTAATTTTGCACCAATAGCAACTCTAGGTTTGTCTTTTCTATCTTGCCTTGCCCAACCAAAATAAGGCATTACAGCGGTAATATGTCTGGC
>Ga0209406_1001735_pt1 | contig 15614 bp, 7 predicted proteins | sample COGITO_mtgs_1204_FD_184808 | JGI IMG/M metagenome (GOLD analysis project Ga0209406, IMG submission 184808) | Pelagic marine microbial communities from North Sea - COGITO_mtgs_120426 (SPAdes) (version 2) | ecosystem: Environmental > Aquatic > Marine > Epipelagic ...
CTTCCATTGTTGGAAAATGTTTTGTTTAAGTCTGTAAAATACTCATTTCAGTTAATTCAATCAAGTTTTACACTCGGCAATACTTTGAATAAGAGAAATAAACTTCAAGATAACATCAATGAACTTGAGCCTAATGAAAGAATAGAATTACTTATTAAACTACTTCCCTATGTAATGCCAAAAGTACAGACGGTTAGTGCTAGAGATGGAGAACCTATTGGACTAGATTGGATGAATGAATTTTAAGGTTTCCCCAATATAGGGTTTCCTTAAAGCGATCAATAGCGTAGCGTTGGCTTGAGCGAATTGCAAATGTGTATGGCTTTATGCGTTGGCATTTTCTATTATTTTTATTTCGTCTTTATCCAACTCAAATAATTCATATATAATTACGTCAATTTTTCTTTCTAAGTGACTTGTATCTGCATTTGAGTCTTTATTCTTTAATTCCAATATTTCACTTGTTAGTAATTTTATTTCGTCATTTATTTCGGATTTTATAATAGGTAGATTATCAACCTCATAACCATTAACATTACTGCTTGTACTTCTTGCTTTAAATGTGAAGTTTACCAGTTTTGAATTTATCCATCCTAATAATACAAGCAATTGATAGTTTTCAGGTTCTAATAGGTAATTACAAGAATTGGCTAAAAAAATGTTTTCCACAATCAGAGTTGCTTTTATTCTGCGTTTTTCATTGACACCAGTTAAGCCTTGCAAAGCAATTCTTTTTCTTTTTGAATCTTCAATTTTTTTTGCAGAACCAATTTCACTAAAGACGCTATCATTAATAAATTCAATATCTCCTTGTGAAATTTCACTTTGTTTGGTTTTCAGTACAAATCTGTCTAATTGAACTCCTTTTAGCAATAACTCATCATTTTCATTCGTAGTTAAAGCACTCTTTCCAAATGTCATATCCACTTCACCTGTTAAACACGGTGTAATTGAACCGAGTTTAACAACTCCTTTTGCTTTGTAGATTTTTGAAAGTAAGTTAAATGATTTTGTATCGGTTAAAGGAATTTGAACTAATTCAGAATTTAAATCAACTAAGTCTACAGTATTAAAAACTGCTCTATTATCTGAAACCTCTCTTTCATATGATATTCCAATATCAAAACTATTATTAGATTTGATGCTTGAAGTTAACAATATAGCTGTGGACATTTTAACATCTTCAAATACTCTTCTTTTAGTACTGTCACGTTCAGGAAATGCTTCTACTTTAATTAAAGAATGGTTTTCAAAAATGTGTTTTCTTAACTTAACTGAAGTAGTGTCTGTTAAAACACCATAAGGTATAATCATACATTGAAAACCATTTTTTGAACTAATTTTAATACCAAAGGCATAAAAAATTCTTGCAGCATTTATAACACCTCCTGTTGCTTCTGGGTATTTCTGTTTCAGTAATTCTACAACTAATTTATCAGTAGTTAATGCTACTTTTTTATTTTGTTTTTTATTGAAAAGACCATAAGGTGGGTTACCTATAACAGCATCAAAACCGATAAAATCTCCATTATCATCTAATACTTCAGGAAATTCAAAACGCCATTCAAAAGCTTCCTCATAAATTTTATTGTTTTTAATTTCCTCTATTACAGTTTCTAACTTTTTAGAATCCTCTGTGAGTTTTTTTAGTTTTTTATTCCAAGCTGTTTTTTCTCTTTTGGTCAATTCAAACATTTCAGTTTGATTGGTCATTCCAAGAATTTCACCTTTTAGCTTATTGAGTTTTTTAACTTTTGGGTCGTTAAGTGATATTTCACTTCTAAAGTCGTTTTTTATATCGTCTATCAGTTTTTCCATTTCTCGCTTTTGCTCTTTGTTTTGAGCATTGCGATAGGCATCAACTGCAATTCTATAACCATCAATAGTCCATTTACTACTTTTTAGTGCTTTTTTAAGGTCTGCATCTAATTCAAAGCGACTAATAAGTGAGTTTCCACATTTTATATTAATGTCAATATTTGGAAGAGTTTCTAATTCGCTTTCATTTTTGTAATAAGCATTTTTAAGTAACTCAATCCAAAGACGTAAGCGACAAATTTTTACTGAATTTGGATTAATATCAACTCCAAATAAACAGTTTTCAATTATGGTTTGCTTTTCGTGAAATAAAGCTACTTGTATTCGTTGACTTTCTTTGTTGGTAGGGTTGTACTCAAAAAGTTCTTCATCTTCATCAGTAACAATTAATTCGTCATTTACAACTTCAAATTGGTATTCTTTAAGTCTTTTGCCATCTCTATCTTGTAAAACTTTAAGGTCGTTTTTAATAGTAATTATTTCATTAAGTGCAGAAACTAAAAAGTGTCCTGAACCAACTGCTGGGTCGCAAATTTTAAGGCTGTTTATAATGTTGTTTGCTTCTTGTCTATCTTCAATTTTATCGTAAAGAGAATCTATGTCTTTACAGTCCCAATCTTTAGTTTCGTTGAATTTTTGGATAACAGCTTTTCTAATGGTTTCACGACACATATACATTGTGATAAAACCTGGTGTGAAAAACGAGCCATCCTTGTAACCATTAATTTTTTCGAAAATTAAACCGAGAACAGAAGCGTTAATTAGAGTTTTATTATCCTCTTGAATTTCTTCTTTTCCTTCACTACTAAAGTCGTAAGCATTTAAAAATTCAAACAAATATTCAAGAGTGCTTAAATTTCCTGTTCGCTTTTTTCCGCTTTCACTTTTTAAAACAGTTGAGGAATAAATCGGAATTGTTTTATCATCTCGCAAATTGCTAATGAATAAAGTTCCGTGTTCAATTCCTGTTGGTTCAAAAAGTGAGCTATTTAAATACGGAACTTTTGCAAAAAGTTCTGTTACATCTTCATTTCTTTCGGATTGTTGTTTAGCTAAAACTTGAAAGAAAAGAATATTTAAATCATCATAATTTTGAATTTTATCAATACTCAAAAATTCATAGGATTTGTCTCCTTTATGATAGGTTTTTAGTTGAGCTTCCAAAAGTTTAAGAAACAAAATTCTGTTAATCCAAGTTATGCTCAATTCAAGTCCAACATTAAATAAACGTTCTTCTTGAGTTGTTCCAAAATGACTAGGATTATCAAGTATGTTTATTTTATCTAAACTGTCAAGTTGTATTATGGCGTTTTCTAAAAATGAACCTGTATTTCTTTCTCCTTTTTTGTTTCGTTCTATTAGTTTTTTGCTTCCATCTTTAGTTTCGAAAAGTCCAATAATATGCAATAATTCTCCGTAAAACCTTTTGTCAAGACTATTACTGTCATTTGCAAATGGTAATTTTAATAAATGCTCTGGTGAGAGTAATTTAAAAAGCGAAATAAGTTTGTTGTCGTCTTTTGGATTGTCGTTACGAAGTGGTTTTTCGTATTCTCTTATATCGAAAAATGTAAATTCAATATCGTTTTTTAATCCATTAACAAAAGGCTCTGCAATTTCTTTGTAGAAAAAATCAGTTGTTTTTCCTACTAATCTTCCATTTTCAAAATCGTTGAATTGTTTAACCAATCCTTTGTTTTGAGCAAACTGCTTTTCAAATACGTTGGAATCAAAAATGAACCATTCGTTAATATTTGTAGCAACTAAATATTTTATTTCGAGGTTTTTTTGAGTAATTCGCTCTCTCAAATAGTAGAGAACTAATTCTTGAAATGCTTTGACATTAATTTTTTCTTTTGTCAGCATTTCAGATTTGTTGGTTGGCTTTTTTGCCTCAATGATTACTCCAACAGTACTTTTTGCTTTGTTTCCATTATGGATTACAAGGTCATTCCTTCCTTTTGTGTTTATGAAATGGTTGTTCTTGTAATAAGTGTCTTTTAGAAAGTCAGAAACTAGGTTTTTGTGAAATTCTTCTGATTCAGTATCATTGATGCGGTCGAGTAGTTCAATCAAATTCGTCTTGAAACTTTCAATGTCCGTTCTATTCGGTTTTATTTTTAAAAAGGCTTTATTTATTGCCTTTCGTGGTTTCAATATTTTTATTTCCATATAATGTATTCTCTCTTTCAGTTTTTAAATTTAATTCTTTCTTCTCAATATCATTCGAGCGCAAAGGCAAAAAACAGCTCTTTTGGTTTTTCAGCGTTGGCTTATGTGTCGGCAAAAACCAAATGTACTGTTTGTGCGGCTGGTTTTCGGTATGAAACACAACTAGTGTATATAAACACCTTTAGTTGTGTTTATTTCTTTTATATTTAGTTTTTAGTGGCGTATTTTAGAAAAACAAGAGGTTTCTTTTTCCCTTATTTTCATTTATTTGCAGTGAAGGTTTACGAAAACGTGTACGAAAAAGAGCTAAGACTATATAAATATTGTGTTTGTCACATTCTGTATTGGAAAGTAACGTACTATTCTTTTAGTTTCTTATGCCTGAAAACACTAGTTAATTTGGGTCTTACATAAATAATGAAATATACGTTTCGCATAGTAACAGCATTCCGTTTTTTTTATAAGTTCACATTAATAAACTGTACAATACAGCATATAAAAAAAAGTTTATTCATCAATAAAACATTTTTCATTTTATTAAATTGTCTTAGGATGAGGTTTACAGATAAATAAAAAATTAACCCAAAAGACAAAAAATTAACTTTTAAAGCATTCAAAAATTGTCCTTCAAAAATTAAATCGTAAGAATGCGTGATGTCGCAGAAACTACATTTTAATCCAATAAATGTTTCTATTAGACAAAAATGGGGAATATAAGCACCCTTAAATAAGATGTATAAAACAATTCCAGCTAAAATAAAAAGCTCTTTGAAACGATTAAAGATCGATTGTATTGATGAGAAATTGGAAGTCATCTTTTTCTTTGCTTGGAATTATAAAAATCAGAAAACCTAATGGGAAAAAACAAATGCCTAAAATCCAAGATAAAACATTAGGAATAAAACTATATTGGATGTTAATAAATGTCTCATTCTTTTTGTTTTTATAAAGAGAAACTTGAGTTTTCTGATCATGAAACGTAGACGATGAATGAAATGAAATTAGGTTTGAACTACTTAAAACGGGCATACCTAAAAAATTTAAGCGCTCACTAATTTCATTTAAATCAGTTAATTCTGTTTTGCGAGAAACTATTCCTGTAAACATAATTTATCCTTGCCAAATAAAACCACATGAATTACATGAAGTTGGTTTTTTGGACATTAACAGAGCTAATAAACCAATTGGGAAAAAGCAGATAGCAACAATAATTTGCCAAGATTCATAGCCACCAGATTGTGTTGGTTTTTTACATTCAGGACAGGAAACAACAGCCATAATTTTAATTAATATAATTACTTATATTCAATTTACAATTATTATTTAATATATCATCTTTATTGTCTTTTTTTTTAAAGAACTTAAAATCAAAAGGTTTGATGTTATTTAAATAAACAAGAAATATATTATTTGAAATTTATAGCATATATGTATCTTTACTTATGAATTTTACTTTATGATTCAATTGAAATTGAATCTGCTTCTAACTATAAAACAATTGTATATTCTTAGCCCGAAGAATAAGGGTTTCATTGTTATTATTTTTAGAATGTTGTAATCTGGAAAACTAGATATAACTTAATGAGAGGTTTTTTTACTCTATTTATATTATTACTCATACATGGTTCCTTGTATGCTCAACTAAGCAAAACACATTATGTGCCGCCAGTTGCTTATTCAAGTGAAACGGGTAGCAATGCCATTCCAAACCAAGGCCACTATTTTTATATATCAACTCCCAGTACAGCATCAGTAACAGTCAACATTAGAGCTGTTGGTGGGGGTGTCACTTCAGCAGTTATTGCAAATTCATCTCCTTATACTTTTACTATTGATGCTCCTGGAGGTACTGATGAATCTCAAATTGCTATTGGAGCCAGTAGTTCAGACGTCGTTTCTTCAACAAGTAAAGTAATTACAAACAAAGGATATATCGTAGAGGCTTCTTCTGAAGTATATGTAGCTTTAAGAATAGGAAGCGATGCTCAGGCAGGAGCATTGGTAAGTAAAGGTGGTGCTGCCTTAGGAACTGATTTTAGGGTAGGTGCTTTTACAAACTACAATCCGCTATCTAACTATTCGTCGTTTCTTTCTATTATGGCTTCAGAAAACAATACCCAAATAGTTGTTAATAATATTAAAGACGGGGTTGACCTATTGGACTTTAATGAAAAAAATTTAGGAATCTCAGATTCAGGAATGTTAAACGACATTTCCTTTATGCTTAATAGAGGAGAAAGTTATACCATAATTACGCGATCTGATCAAGGAACTGACGTTACATCGGCACTAGAATTTGAAGCTTCTCAAAAAACAAATTCGGATGGGCTTATTGGAGCCTACATAAGTGCAAACAAACCTGTAGTTGTTAATAGTGGATCTATGAATGGTAGCTTTCATAATGGAGGCGGAAGAGATTTTGGTTTTGATCAACTTGTAGATTATAGTAAAGTGGGTACCGAATATATTTTTGTTAAAGGAATGGGATCAGATGGATGGGAAAATATATTGCTTGTTGCTCACTCAAACGAAACCACAATAACGATCAATGGTAACCTTGTTACTAATGCTTTTGTACACGGTAAAGGAGCTAATATATCTGGATCATACATTACTGCCCCTGTTGATTTAAGTATCGATGCAGGAGATTATTATTTGATTGAAGGAGATTTATATTCTCCAGAAGGGAATATGTATATTCAGTCCTCTGCCCCTGTTTTTGCTTTTCAAGGAATAGGGTCCGGAAACAGTGAAGCAAATCAAGGCTTGTTCTTTGTTCCACCTCTAAAATGCTCTAGTCTTGGAGATGTAGATAACATTCCGCTTATTAATAATATTGGAACTACAGTTTATACAGGTAACCTAAATATCATAAGCAAAAAAAATGCAATCATTACCCTATCGGATGACAACAACTCCAATCAGGCCATAGAATCCCTGTCTGTTGCAACGATGAGTGGTCCTTTTGATGTTTTGGGAAATGTAGATTATCAATCCTATGTTATTTCAAATCTAAATGGGAATGTTTCTCTTGTTGGTAACGATGAGTTGTATTGCTCTTATTTTAACCAAAATGGAGCAGCATCATCGGGTGCTTTTTATTCTGGATTTTCTTCTCCTCCTGAATTTCCAACAGAAATTATCGGCTCCGGTCTGTATGGTTATTGTTTACCTAATTTAGGTCTTTCATCAGGTAATATGGATCTTTTTACAAGTTTTGAATGGCAGTATAGCAGCGGTTCTGATTTTAGGACCCTAGATGGAAGTATAAATCAAGCGACGATATCTCCAACTTTAGGAGGAAAATACATGATTCGGGGGTATATTAGCTGCCCTGGAGAGCCTCCCGAGTTTTTAGATTCTGATTCAATAACGGTCTCAGTATGTCCTCCTGACACAGATAATGATGGATTTTTAGACCCCATAGATGATTGTCCATTCGCTGCAGGAGTTTCTTTTTTAAACGGATGCCCCTGGCCTATTTATATCGGAAATAATTATAAAACTAGCTTGACTTCAAATACAATTGATATTGAAATTGAGGGGTATTACTGTAGTTTAACAGAATCGACTTATTTCAACAGGGCCTATCATTCTGGAGCAGCGTCAGAACCACTTGTTGGAGATTTTATTGTTTATAACGATAATTATTTTTTCTCAAGTAGGCTTGTTTTTGATACAGAAGGATCTGCACACATGAAACTTCGTGATTTTAATAAAATAATTCAAGTGAATAAGTCAAACGGCGAAATAATTGCCATTTACACCTGTCCATAAATGTTACTATTTAAAATCATAAAGAACCATCATATAAATCGAAGTTTTTTTTTATTTGAAGTAATAGTTTACTTTTAACAATTAGTAAAAATAATCCAGTCATTTTTAGAATGAATTTATGAGAATCACTATTTTTATTTGTCTTTTTTTATATAGTGTTTTGGGCAGGTGTCAAGACACCTTTACTCCAAAAAAATCTGAGGTTTCAAAAATAAATATCGATGGTGTTTTATCTGATGGTGAATGGGGAAATGCAGTCCAAATTCCACTTGATTTTGAATTTTCACCTGCAAACAACATAGCCGCAAGAAAAGAAACAATTGCATATATTACCTACTCGGGGCGTTATTTGTTTGTTGGTATTTATGCTAAGGATAACCCCGAAAACATTCGTGCTTCTATACGACCTAGGGACGACAATAACTTTTGGAACGATGATGTAATATTGTTACGCTTAGACCCGTATGCGGATGCAAGAAATAATTTAGGGTTAGCCGTAAATGCTTTAGGAAGTCAATTTGATATTAAACAAGTAAATGCACTTTCGGATGAAGATCGATATGACGCTAGTTTTAATGTAAACTTTGAATCTAAAGGAACAATCGTTGCTGATGGGTATCAAGTTGAAATGAAAATTCCTTTTTCAGAAATCCCTTTTCCAAATGGAAAAAATCAAACCTGGCATGTTAACTTTTACAGAAGGTACGTAGAAAACGGGAATTTAATTGAAGTAAGCAGTCAACCCCGTGATCGAGATAATTCGTGTGAAGTTTGTCAAACTACTGACAGACTCGTTCTAAATGATGTTGAAATTGATAATCGCTTAGAGTTTTTACCCTATTTGTCAAGTAACTTATCTGGTGAAAGAGAAACTCCAGAAACAAAGATAACTTACGGAAAACCTAAGTTTGGTGTTGGTTTAGGGGTTAATTTAGACCTCAATAAAAACACCAGTTTAGAGGTTACAATAAACCCTGATTTTTCTCAAGTAGAAGCTGATGTAACCCAGATAGATGTTAATTCTTCGTTCTCATTATTGTATCCTGAGCGTAGGCCTTTCTTTAATCGCGGATCAGATTTAGTTAATTTTTCTGGAGGTGCTTTTTATTCAAGATCAATAGCAGAGCCTACCGTAGCTGCTAAAATAATTAGTCAAGGTAAAATATCACGTTTCTTTGTTTTGAGTGCCTTAGATAATGTCTCGCCCTACCTAGTTGGTGGTGAAGACCGGTCTTTTATGGGAAGTGGAGGTAAAAGTTTAGTCAATGTTTTTCGGTATCAAAACTTAATAAGCAATACATCAAGATTTGGAGCAGTAGTGACCAGCCGATTTTATGATGGAGGTGGTTATGGAAATTTAATTGGAATAGATGGGCTTTTTCTACTAAATAAAAAATGGCGTTTAAGTTTTGAAGTATTTAAGAATTTTAATAAAGAGCCTGTTCAAGATTGGATCAATACCGAAGAAAGTATTCAAGGAAAGTCAATTGCTTTAGATGGGGATAAATTAAATGGAAATGCACTGTATTTTCAATTATACAGAAACACAGAACACTGGAAAAGTGTATTTTTCTACAGAGATATTTCTCCTCAATATCGTGCTGACATTGGCTTTGTAGTGCGTAATAACCGAAGATGGGGAACAGTAGTTCATCGTTACGTTAATATAATCAACAAGCCTGGATTACAAGCTTTTGGTTTTGGAACTAAAATAGATTTAGTATACACACACCAAGATCTTTTTAAAAACTTCAGTGTTGATCTTGCCGCATTTATAAAAACTTACGTACAAACTGAACTTAATTATACGCTAGACTTTGACGCTGTGAAAACTTTTTTAGGGGTTCGATTCAGAAACCTCCCAACCCATCAGTTTTCACTTTCAGGTGCACCCTCAGAATCGTTTAACTTTAGAATGAGCGCTACTACTGGAAAAGATCTTTCAATGAATGAACTAATACCTGAAGTAGGTTTGCTTCGATCATCATATTTAACATTAGGTATTCAAATTAACGACAAACTAAATGTAAATCCATCTTATCGTTATTCCCGATTAGAGCGAACAAATGGTAGTTCAGATTACTTTAAAGGATCAATAACCCGACTAAATGTTCGTTACCAATTTAATCAGGCATTTAATGTTCGAATAATTGCTGAGAAAAATAGTTTTACCAATCAATTTTATATTCAACCTTTAATTCAATGGAATCCAAATCCTTCAACTATCTTTTATTTTGGGGGAAATCAAACGACGATTGAAGACCTTGAGGATGCCCATTTTCAAATACTACAATTTAATAAATCCCAATTGTTTTTTAAATTTCAATATCTGATTGGTTAATTTAATCAATTATCTTTTGTTAACATTTACTAATTTGACCTTTCACTTTATTATATTTGTTTAAACTAAAAAGTACGATTATGGGAGTAGGAGGCATCGTGGTCTATACATTTTTATTTTGTTTAGCAATTTTAATTGTAATCGAGATTAAAGAGCGTATATAAAAGTCTACAAATTAAATTTGTTTAGGATTTTACAAACAAAATAAAAAATTAAAATCAAGTCTTATGGAAACATATAAATGTGAAAAGTGTCAAATGGCAGTAAACGCGAGTTGTGCGACTTGTATCGAACCTTTAGTAAATGGAACGCTACAGTTAGATGATGGAATTTCTGTTCAAATTTCTCAATGCCCTAAATGTGAAGGGAAAATTAAATCTCCACAATGTTGTGGAATGGACATGAGTTGTTCTGTTTGAATATAAATGAATGATATTAGACCCTAAAGGTTTTTTTTTATAATATAGTTACTCTAATATAGAGCCTTTATGAATTTTGTGTTCTATGGTTTACAAGGATGCTATTTTAAATAATTATATGAATTAATTTTAAAAAATTAATACTATGGAATGGTTTATTAAAAATAGATGGTGGATATGGTCTGTTACTGGAGTTTATATAGTTTACAGACTATTAACATCTATAAATAATTAAAAAATAATGTTTTTTTATTGATTTAAAGTCCTAACCGAATGAATCAAAATAACCTAACATTTCAATTACCTGGAAGAAATGAAAGTACTCGTTTCTAAAAAATACATAACATCACCTCCGACAATGTAGCAAAGTCCCATTACCACGGAAACGAACTTTAGGATCTGCTCACGGTACCATTACTACCTTCAGTTACACCCGAATCTCTTGCTGAAGAGCTTCTGCAGTATTAACCACAAACAATTAATAGCATCCGAAACATCAACAGTTGAAACAGAACCTGTTAATTTACCACGTGCCTGTTTTCCATATCCAGTAATGATTATTTCATCAAAATAATTAAGCTAAATAACTAATAATTAACAAAAACAAGAGAATAGTTATTAGAAAGCTTTAATTTTAAAATTATACTTATTTGAACGAAAACTTATAAAAAATTAAATATATTCATGTTAAATTCTCTTTTAAAAATACATCTACTATCCTTATTCTTAATTAATAGTTTCACCCTGTTTGGACAAATAAATCCTGATGGAGTTGACATTGCACGAGATGCATATGGTGTTCCGCATATATTTGCAAAAACTGATGCAGAAGTTGCTTATGGACTTGCTTGGGCTCATGCCGAAGATGATTTCTTAACCATACAGCAATCGTACTTAGCTGGAAATAACATGTTAAGTAAGCATCTTGGAATTAAAGGGTTGCCTGCTGATTTTCTTGCTCAGTTTATTCGATCTGATGAACTTGTTGAACGAGATTTTGAAGTAAAAACCAGTCCTGAATATAAAAAGTTATTGGAAGGCTATGCTGCCGGAATGAATCGATATGCAGAAACTCATCCTGAGGAGATTTTATCTCAAGAGCTTTTTCCTGTTACTCCAAAAAGAATGATGCGTTATGCTCAATTACAATTATTTATTTCTTCTAAAGGTGATTATTGGGTTTCTAAAATTATAGAAAATGATTTAAAATATACCCCTACAAAAGAAGAAACAAAAGGTTCTAATACATTTGCATTTAACAGCTCCAAAACTACTGATGGAAATACATATCTAGCCATCAACACCCACCAGCCATTAGACGGTCCTGTTTCTTGGTACGAAGCCCACTTATGTAGCGAAGAAGGAACAAATATAATAGGAGCTCTTTTTGCAGGAAGTCCAAGTGTTTTGATTGGAGCAAACGAATATCTAGGATGGGCACATACCGTAAATCAACCTGATAAAACCGATGTCTTTGCTTTAGAAATGCACCCTAAAAAAAGGGGAGTTTATATGGTCGATGGAGAAAAATATACTTTAGAAAAATTTAAAGCAAAATTAACCGTTAAGTTCCTTGGGATTCCAATAAAAGTTACCAAAAAATATTACCGTAGTATTTATGGTCCTACGCTTAAAAACAAATCAGGATATTACGCTGTACGCACACCTGCACTCTATGAAGTTAGAGGTTTAGAACAATGGTGGAGAATGAATAAGGCTAAATCATTTAAGGAGTTTTATGACATCTTAAAAATGAAAGCACTGCCGGGCTATAACATAGGATATGCGGATAAGAACGATACTATTTTCTATGTTTCGAACGGTCTTATACCAAAAAGAGCCGTAGGATATAATTGGAAAGAAGTGGTTCCTGGAAACACGATGAAGACCCTTTGGACGGAATACTATAACCTAGAAGAGTTACCACAGGTACTCCAACCTAAATCTGGTTACTTTTATAATACAAACCATTCGCCTTTTAAGTCAAGTGATGAAGACAATAATCCAGATGGAGATAAATTCTCTATGGATATGGGCTTTGAGCGCTATGACAACAACAGGTCGATACGCCTTAAGGAACTTATCGATGCCGAAGATAAAGTTTCGTATGAAGATTTTAAACGCATGAAATATGACCGTCAATATCCTGCGGTTATGAATTTTTCTTGGATGGATATTAATGCCCTTTTCGATATTGATTCAAAAAAATACCCAGACATAGCTCCACTAATTGATAGAATCCAAAACTGGGATAGAAAAACAGATGCAACTTCAATAGGCGCGGGTTCCTTTGCTGTATTCTATTATAGTCTATATAAGTATTACGATAAATTACCTGAACCTAAAATATTTCCTAAAACATTTTTAGTACAAGCTCTTCGAGAATCTAAAGCGTATATGTTAAAATATTTTAAAACAACCGACATAACATTAGGAGACTATCAAAAACTGGTGCGTGGAGATAAAGAACTACCTGTTTTCGGATTACCAGATGTGCTTACTTCTATGAATTCAAAACTGTATAAAGATGGTAAGATAAAAGTTGTAAGTGGAGAGTCTTATATAGAACTGGTTCGCTTTACTCCCGAAGGAACACTTATTGAATCTTCAATATCTTATGGAAGTTCTGATCATCCAGATTCACCTCATTATGGGGATCAAATGGAAATGTACACTCAGTTCAAAACTAAAACAATGTCGTTGAGTAAAGAAGATGCATATAAAAACGCTAAGCGAATTTATCATCCAAAATAAAACTTAGTCTAAAACTAAAGCATCTTGATAGATGGCAATATAACGATCAACTATTTGATTTAAATCAAATTTTCTGGCTTCGTTTTGTGCATTGGTTTTAAATTGTTCTAAAAGGTCATCGTTTTTCAGGAGTTCGATGCTTTTTTTAGCCATTCCATTGATGTCACCTACATCGAACAGAAAGCCTGTTTTACCTTCAACGTTGACCTCCGATAAGCCTCCAGTGTTTGATGAAATTACTGGTACTTTCATCATCATTGCTTCCAATGCAGCTAAACCAAAGCTTTCGGTTTCTGAGGGTAATATAAAAAGATCTGAATAACAAAGAACTTCGAATACTTGATTACTTTTTCCAATGAATTTTACAGAGTCATCAATCCCTTGTTTTGCACAATATTCCATTGCTTTTTCTTTGTCAGGCCCCTCGCCTACCATTATTAACTTCGCTGGGATTTCATTTAATATTTTTTCAAAAATTTTGACCACGTCCATAATTCGTTTAACTGGACGAAAATTACTAACGTGTGAAATAATTCTTTCATGAGATTGAGCTATTACGCCACGCTCACATTCTTCGCTGTGGTTTGAATGCTTTGTAAAATCAACAAAATTTGGAATAACTTGTATTTCTTTTCTAATGTTAAATAAATCAAGGGTATCCTGCTTGAGACTTTCAGAAACTGAGGTTACACAGTCTGAATGATTGATACTGAATTCTACCGCAGATTTATAAAATGGATGACTCCCAACTAATGTAATGTCGGTGCCATGTAATGTGGTAACAATAGGTAATTTTATTCTCTGATCTTGCAACATTTTCTTTGCCATATATGCTGCATATGCATGAGGAATAGCATAATGGACATGTAAAACTTCGATTTTATGGAGTTTAACCATGTCAACTAATTTACTCGAAAGAGCAAGTTCATATGGTTGAAATTGAAAAAGAGGATAATCTGGAACGTTTACTTCATGAAAATGAAGGTTTTCACTTAGAGCATCTAAACGAACGGGTTGCTTATATGTAATGAAATGTATTTCATTTCCTTGTTGAGCTAATGCTAGGCCTAGTTCTGTAGCTACTACTCCACTCCCACCAAATGTAGGATAACATACAATTGCTATTTTCAAGTCTTGAGTTTTTAATTTATAATTGAATCGTAAATATACTGTTGAATTCGGGTTCGAATGTCATGTTTTAATAATAAGTTATTATCCATTGTAGGATATGTTCTGTTGGAAAGAAAAATATAAATCAATTCGTTTTCTGGATCTGCCCAAGCATATGTGCCTGTAAAACCCGAATGACCAAAACTAGATTTAGGGACACAGCCACAAGTTGAACCACTACCTTCTAATTGAGGTTTATCAAACCCTATTCCTCGTCTGTTGCCTTGATCACAATAAAGGCATTGATTAAATTGATCAAATGTTTCTGCCGAAAAATAGCGTTTACCAGCATAGGTGCCTTTATTTAAAAACAATTGCATTAAAACCGCTACTTCACTTGCGTTGGAAAAAAGTCCTGCATGACCTCCAACACCACCCAACATAGCAGCAGCCATGTCATGAACTTCTCCTTTTAATTCCTGATTTCGATAGTAAGAATCAATTTCAGAGGGAATTATAGTTTGGTTTGGTGTATTCTTATTTGGATTAAATGTTGTTCGATTTAATCCTAAAGGAAGATAAAAAGAGTCGCGAGCCAAAACCTCAAGAGACTCATTATAACGATTTTCAAATAAATCTTTCATAAAGAAATAAGGCAAATCAGAGTATTTATAAATTAGAGAATCTCGCAATTCACTTTCAAGAATTTGATTACTTATTAGTTCAGGTAAATCTCTTTTTCCATAAAAGTGATCAGCAACTGGAATAGAGAAACGCTTGCTTTTTCGTTTTCTATAAAACTTCTTATTTAATTTTGAAGACCCTTTTTTTAAGGTTTCTTTATAAAAGGGAATCCAAGGGGTTAGTCTAGCGAAGTGTGAGAGCATATCCTGAATGCTTATGTCCGCCTTGTTAGATTGTTTCCATTCTTCATTTAAATCTCCTAAGCGGGTTTCTAAAGTTAATTTACCCTGGTCTACCTCCTTCATTACTAGAGGTAACGTTGCTAAAACTTTAGTAAGTGAAGCTAAATCATAGAGATCGGTATTGGTAACTGGTTTTTTCTTTTCATAGGTGTGAAAACCATAACTTTTACTAAAGACTACTTTGCCGTGTCGTGCTACTAAAATCTGCATTCCGGGCGTCATTAGCGAATCGATTGCTATTAAAGCAAGATCATCAATTCGATTTAACAAATTAGAATCAATTCCAACAGACTCAGG
>Ga0209406_1001742_pt1 | contig 15582 bp, 8 predicted proteins | sample COGITO_mtgs_1204_FD_184808 | JGI IMG/M metagenome (GOLD analysis project Ga0209406, IMG submission 184808) | Pelagic marine microbial communities from North Sea - COGITO_mtgs_120426 (SPAdes) (version 2) | ecosystem: Environmental > Aquatic > Marine > Epipelagic ...
CTTTTGAGTTAGTTCCTTGGCAACATATAATTCCATTCTATGACCCATATTAAATACCTTGTACATTTCCTTCCAATCGGTACCCGATTCTTCATGAATCAGTTTAAATAATGGTGGCAAATCGAAAAGCTTGTCCTTTATTATATGAACATTCTCAACAAAGTGAAGTACTTTAGTTTGAGCACCTCCGCTGCAATGGACCATTCCATGAATCTCTGAGCGATAATTATCTAAAATTTCTTTTATTATTGGTGCATAGGTTCTAGTTGGAGACAGCACCAATTTACCTGCATTAATTGGAGAATTTTGTATTTTATCAGTCAATTTCTTTGTTCCTGAATAAACCAAATCAGAAGGAACGGATGAATCATAACTTTCTGGATATTTCGATGCCAACAAATTGCTAAAAACATCATGGCGTGCAGAGGTTAACCCATTACTACCCATGCCACCATTGTATTCTGCCTCGTAACTCGCCTGACCTGAAGAAGATAGCCCGACTATTAGATCTCCTGCTTGGATATTACTGTTATCTATGACATTGGTACGCTTCATTCGGCACACCACAGTAGAGTCAACAATAATCGTTCTTACGATATCGCCAACATCAGCAGTTTCTCCTCCTGTTGAATGAATTGTTACTCCCATTTTTCTCATTTCGGCCAGTAGCTCTTCTGTTCCATTAATGATTGTAGAAATTACTTCCCCTGGAATCAAGTTTTTGTTTCTTCCGATAGTTGATGACAACAAAATATTATCAGTAGCACCAACACAGAGTAAATCGTCTGTATTCATTATTAGCGCATCTTGAGCTATTCCTTTCCAAACAGAAATGTCACCAGTTTCCTTCCAATACATGTAGGCCAAAGAAGACTTAGTTCCTGCACCATCAGCATGCATGATAACACAATATTCGTCGTCATTACCTAAATAATCGGGCACTATCTTGCAAAAGGCTTGCGGAAAAAGACCCTTATCTACATTTTTAATAGCATTATGTACATCAGTTTTATCAGCTGATACCCCTCTTAAATCGTATCTTGAATCTGTCGAAGTCATTCTCAATGTTATGACATTAATTTATTGTTACAAACAAAAAAGCATCCCGATTAATCGGAATGCTTTTCAAATTATATCTATTTAGCTACTGCTCTTCCCCTGGCACTTTATCTTCAGTTGCCCCTGAGCTTTGAGGCACATAATCGTCCCTTAAAACACTAAATACTGTTCTTCGGTTCTTTTGATGAGCAGCTTCTTGCTCTTCTTTTGTTTTGAACTTTGCGATGTCCGCATCAGAGAAAATCAATTTATTTTCTCCATAACCTACAGCTACCATTCTATCTGCTGCAATACCTTTTTCAATTAAATAGTCTACACATGATTTAGCTCTGTTTTCAGATAAGGTTTGATTTGAATTATCACTACCTCTAGAATCTGTGTGAGCAGATAGTTCAATTACAATTGTTGGATTATCTATTAATGTTTGATACAAGAAATTTAATGAATCTTTCGATTCTGGTCTTAATGAATATTTACCTAAATCGTATAATACTTCAGGGAACTTAATTTCAATTTTCTGACCATCAACGATTGTTGGCTGAATATTAAAATCATGAATAAATTCTGTTGATTCTTCCACCCCAACAGTGCTTTCTTCTGTTTTCGCGCTTAAGTAATCCTTTTTAGTTACATCCATAGTGTAAGAAGTTTCAGGTTGGATATACCTGTCCTTTGTTCCCTCTTTCACATTAAACGAATATTTTCCTGCTTCATCAGTAATTAACTCAACGGAAACACCTTGGTTATCTGTAAGTTTTACAACAGCTCCCTGCACTGGTTCCAAAGAACCAATTTCGTATACAGTACCACTAATTTTATAAATAATAGGTGCAGTGTAAAAACTGTAAATATCATCTCCGCCTCTGCCATTTCTTCTGTTTGACGTAAAATAACCTTTTTCTTGCTTCCCTTCGAAAATGATTCCGAAATCATCAGCAGATGAATTTAATGGGAATTTCAAGTTTTGAACATCGCCCCATTGATCTTCGCCTTCTGAAGTTGCAACAAACATATCCATACCGCCCATTCCTAAGTGTCCTTCTGAAGCGAAATACAGTTTGCCATTCTCCGCAATAAAAGGAAACACATCATCCTCAGGGGTATTAACCCCTTCAGCGTTAATAGGTTGAGTCCATGTTTTCGCTTTCTTATCATACTTTATATACCAAATATCATTGTGCCCTTTTCCTCCTGGTATGTTAGATGAAAAGAACATATACTCGTCGTTGCTCGACAGGGTAGGGTAACCAAAATTGTAACGATAAGCCGTAGTATCATCCCATAAATCAAACAAAGTAGCCTCACCGAAATTATTACCCATTTTTTGAGCTTTATATATATGACAGTGCAAATCTTTCTTGCCTTTTTTATCAGACTCACACCTCATGAAATACATCATGCTTTTCTTTCTGTCGAGTGCTGCAGAACCTTCACTATGCGAAGTATTTACTGTTTCATTTAACGGGACAGGAGTACTCCACTTTCCTTTTCTGTCTTTTTTTGTGTAGAATAAATCTGGATAATGTTCACCACTATTTGGATCTAGACCATCACCCATTCCATCAGGACGACTAGAAACAAATATTAAAGATCCATTCTTTTTATCCGCAAAGGTTGGTGAATAATCATAGTATTTAGAGTTCAACATTACCTCGTTATGAATATCGTGTTTTGTAGGCTTGTCTTTCCATTCTTCTGCCAATTTACAGGATTCTAATCCGGCTTTAGCCTTGACATCACCTGGTGCTACTTTAAGATAGTTTTCAAATTCTACCTCAGCTTTTTCATATTTTTCCTGAAGCTTTAAAACCACACCAAGTTGATACCATACTATAGGCTCTAAGTTTGCATAACCAGCTTTAACTGCTTTCTTATACCAAACCTCAGCTTGTTTTTCGTCCATAAACTTATGGTAGCACTCGCCAATCTGAAAAAGAATTCTTGCTTTCTCTGAGTCCTTTTTTTCTTTACTATACGCTTTTTTATATTCCTCAATGGCACCGTGATACTTATGATGCTCAAAAGAGGCATCGGCAATTTCGGTGAAGTTCTTCTGTGAAAATGCAACGCTTGAAACAAGAAGTGCTAGTATTATTGGAACTATCTTAACTATTTTCATAAACTCTTTTTTCCTCTATTTTTTTAATAGCGGCAAATTAACTAAATAATTTGTTCTTTTCAAAGATGTTATAAAAACAAAAAAGCCTCATTGAATAATAACTACAAGGCTTTTTCATCTAATATTCCTAAACTATTACATTATCGAGTGAACAACATTTCTCTATATTTTGGTAATGGCCACATTTCATCATCGATAATTAGCTCTAGTTTATCAACGTTATACCTAATGATATCAAAGAAAGGAACAACTTTATCACAATAAGCAATAGCCTCTTTTTTTGCATCATGCATTGCATTTGCCTTTTTTCTTTCAGCTACCATTTTTCCAACATTTTCGCTTATAATTGAAATCCTATCTGAAATTTCTTCGTTCATCTTAATCTGAGGTTTTGCAGATTTTTTAAATCCACTACCCAAAACATCCTTCAATCCCTTTATGTTTTCTAACAACGTATTTTGATATTTGATGGCTGTTGGAATTATCGTGTTCAAAGACATGTCTTCCATCATTCTAGATTCAATCTGAATCTTCAACTTGTAGTTTTCATACGCAATTTCGGTACGAGCATCTAACTCAATTTTAGTCATTACTCCCATATCTTCATATAGCTTAGTTACTTCTTTAGTTTCGAAAGCAGCTAAAGATTGTGGCGTTGTTTTGATATTCGACAACCCTCTGTTTTCAGCCTCTTTAACCCACTCATCACCATATCCATTTCCTTCAAATCGGATATTTTTTGAAGCTACAATAGTCTTTCTTAGCACTTGAAGAATTGCGATATCTTTCTTAACACCCTTCTTAATTACCGCATCAACATCTTTACGGAATTTAAGTAGCTGACTTGCAATAATTGTATTTAACACTATCATTGTTGCTGAGCAATTTGCTGAAGAACCCGTTGCTCTTAGCTCAAATTTATTACCCGTAAATGCAAATGGTGATGTTCTATTTCTATCGGTATTATCCAATAAAATGTCTGGGATTTTTCCAATACCTAGTTTTAAAGCCGTTTTTTCATCAGGTGTCATGTGACCATCTTTTACATTCTTCTCGATATCATTTAACATTTGTGTTAACTGAGAGCCAATAAAACAAGAGATAATAGCTGGAGGAGCTTCGTTCGCACCCAATCTATGATCATTGCCTGCTGATGCAATTGCTGCCCTAACGATATCTGCATTGTCGTGTAATGCTTTTATCGTATTTACTAAGAAAGTTAAGAATTGAAGATTTGTTTTCGGATTGTGACCGGGACTAAGCAAGTTAACGCCAGTATTTGTGCTCAATGACCAGTTATTATGCTTACCTGAGCCATTCATTCCTGCGAATGGTTTTTCATGCAATAAAACTCTGAAGTGGTGCTTTCTTGCTACTTTCTCCATTACATCCATTAAGAGTTGATTATGATCAACAGCAAGATTAGCTTCTTCGAAAACAGGGGCACACTCATATTGATTAGGTGCAACCTCATTATGTCTTGTTTTAACAGGAATTCCTAGCTGCCATGCTTCTGTTTCAAACTCTTTGATATATGCAGAAACTCGATCAGGAATTGACCCGAAATAGTGATCGTCTAATTGTTGTCCTTTAGATGATGAATGACCGAACAAAGTTCTTCCTGTGAGCACTAAATCTGGACGAGCATTGAACAGTGCTGTGTCAACCAAAAAATATTCTTGCTCCCATCCTAAAGTAGCAGTAACCTTATTTACATCTTTATCGAAATACTTACAAATAGGAGTTGCTGCTAGATCAACCGCATGTAAAGCTTTTAATAATGGTGTTTTGTAATCTAATGCTTCACCAGTATATGCAACAAATATTGTAGGAATGCAAAGTGCATTTCCCATAACAAAAGCAGGAGATGTTGGATCCCATGCGGTATAACCTCTTGCCTCAAAAGTGTCTCTAATACCACCATTTGGAAAACTAGAAGCATCGGGCTCCTGTTGAACTAATTGCTCGCCAGCAAATTTCTCCATAGAACGACCACCTTCAATTGGGTCAAAAAACGCATCGTGTTTTTCTGCTGTACTTCCCGTTAAAGGCTGAAACCAATGCGTATAATGCGTTGCTCCTTTTCCAATTGCCCAGGTTTTCATGGCCATGGCAACTTCATTAGCATATTTACGATCTATTCTACTCCCTTTATTACTAGCTTCTTTCACTTGATTATAAGCCTCTTTCGATAAATGCTCTCGCATTGCGTCTTTGTTAAATACATTCGCCCCATAATAGTCTGAAACTATATTTGATGGAGGAGTTGAATCTACAGGACGCCTATCTAATACTTCTTCTAATGCTTTGAATCTAAAACTTGCCATTTTATACTATTTTAGTCTAATTTTTTTAAAAATATAGTGCAAAAATAGAAAACGAAGGGGGTGTCGCCATATAAAATAGGTTTTATTTTACCAACACCCCCTATTTTTTTGTTGAAAACTACAAATACCCTATTTTAAATGGAAATACAAATAAGAAATATATATAACAAACAACATAACACCACCAATTCTAGATATCCTTTTTTGTAGTAAAACAAGAGGAAGAATAAATAAAGAAAGGCCTAAAAGCCAAAAGATATCATAATTAAAAACCTCAGCACTTATTTTAATCTCCTTTACCATTCCTGTTATTCCAAGTATAGCTAATATATTAAAGAGATTTGAACCAATAAGATTACCAAGAGATATATCCGTTTGTTTCCTAAAGGCGGCTATACAAGAAGTTGTTAATTCAGGCACACTCGTGCCAAATGCAATAATAGTTGCAGCAATAACATGGTCACTTATCCCAATATTAACTGCAACTATTTTAGCACCATCTACTAACCAATTAGCTCCAAAACCCAAACCTATACATCCTACTATTACTAAAAGAATCGGATATAGTATGCTAGTAGCTTTTTCTTTCTGCATTAATTTTTTTTCCTCCTTATTTTCTGTCCTCGATTTTCTTATCAGCCAAACAATAAACGTGAGTAGAATCACAACAAAAGCTAGTCCCTCATACCAATTCAATTTTTTATCAAAGACAATTGCTAGATAAAACAATACCGTCGCACCCATCATCATTGGCCAATCTATTCTGATTGTATCATCTTTAACTGGCATCGGGAAAATCATCGCAGTTATTGCGAGTACTAAGGCTAGGTTGGAAATATTTGACCCAATAATATTACCAATGGCAATGTCTGGAGAACCAATTAAAGCAGCCTGCAGACTGACCAATAACTCTGGAGCAGATGTTCCAAAAGAAACAATTGTCATTCCAACAACCAATGGACTCAATTTATAACGGTATGCAATTGCAACTGCTCCTCTAACAAGGAATTCACCCCCAACAACAAGAACTACTAAACCAAGAATGAGAAATAAATATCCCATTAGTCTTTTGATGAACCAACATCATCCGTCCGCTTTTTCACATCTAGATCCTGTTTTATGTCATTTACGTTACTTTGTATATCCTTTTGGATTCCATTAGTAGCGTCCTTAAATTGACGAATACCCTTACCTAATCCTTTCGCAAACTCCGGTATCTTTTTTGAACCAAAGAGTAGTAACACTAATAATAGTACCACCATAATTTCCCCACCCCCAGGTCCAAATAATAAAATAGTTAAAATCATCAAATTATAAATTCATTGAAGTTTCAAATATACCTAAACCCAAAAGCTTTTTAATAATTAACCAATCTTTCTTAAGAATATGTTGGCAGAAAAGCCAAATGCATTATAATTTATAAAAAAAGCCCTCTGAAGATCTCAAAGGGCTTTCAATATTAATTAAGATTAAATCTTACTTTTTATTTTCTTCCTCTTTTGTAAAATCAACAACGATTGGCGCAGCAACACATAGTGATGAGTATGTTCCAACGACAACACCAACCATCAATGCAAACACAAAACCTCTAATTACCTCGCCACCAAAAACAAATATCATAAGCAGCACAAAAAATGTACTCAACGAAGTATTAAATGTTCTACTTAATGTGCTATTCAATGCACCATTAACCAACTCTCCTAATGGCTTTCGTTTATATAAACCAATATGCTCACGAATTCTATCAAACACAACAACTGTATCGTTAATCGAATAACCAACAACTGTAAGCAAAGCTGCAATAAATGCCTGGTCAATCTCTAGTGAGAATGGCAACACACCATAGAATATTGAGAAAATTGACAACACAATTAAAACGTCATGCGCCATTGCGACCAAAGCTCCAAAGCCATAACTAGCCTTTCTAAATCTAAGCACGATGTACAAGAAGATAACTAGCAGAGAAAACAAAACAGACCACATTGCTGACATAAATAAATCATCAGCAATGGTAGGTCCAACTTTTTGAGAACTTTGAATTGTATAATCTTTACTATATTTATCTAAACCCGTCTTTAATGCAGATTCAACTTTATCTTCAACACCATCTCCCTCTTCATCGATCAAGTATTTCGTTGTAATCTTAACTTGTTGATTGCTACCAAAAGTTTTTACTTCAGGTTTTGTGCCAAACTCTGCCCCTAAGTTTTTCTTAATTTCAGCGTTGTCAACATCCTGTTCAAACTCAACTAAGTATGTTCTGCCACCAGTAAAATCAACTCCTAAATCAAACCCTCTTGTAGCTAAAGAAGCTATGCCACCTATTACAACTAATGATGATATTGCATAAAAGATTTTTCTTTTAGTTACAAAAGTAAAATTCACGTTTTTGAAAGCACCTTCTGTTATGGATGTAGAGAAAGAAATTTCTCCTTTTTTATCTAACATATATTCGAAAATCAATCTCGTAATAAAGATTGCTGAGAATAATGATGTTCCAATACCAATCATTAATGTAGTTGCAAAACCTTGAATCGGACCTGAACCAAAAACCCAAAGAATAACTCCTGTTAAGAAGGTTGTAATATTTGCATCAATAATTGAGCTATATGCATTATTATATCCATCGACTATTGCCAAGTTTTGTCCTTTACCTTGCGCAATTTCCTCACGAATTCGCTCATAAATAAGAACGTTTGCATCAACCGACATACCAATTGTTAGAACAATGCCTGCAATGCCTGGCAAAGTAAGTGTTGCACCAATAGATGCTAACACACCAACAACAAAAAAGATATTAGCTATCAATGCGACATCAGCAGCAAGACCGGCTTTCGCATAATAAAATATCATATATATTAAGATTACCGCTAATGCAATTAAGAAAGACATTAAACCATTATTTACAGATTTTTGACCCAATGAAGGTCCAACAATTGCTTCTTCAATAATATTTGCTCTAGCATCTAATTTACCCGATTTTAAAACGTTTGCTAAATCTTTAGTTTCTTGAACAGTAAAGTTTCCACTTATAGAAGAACGACCTCCGGCAATTTCTTCTCTTACACTTGGAGCTGAATATACTTTTCCATCCAATATAATGGCTATATAACCAGGGTTGTTTTTAGCAGCCTCTGCAGTCATGTTTTTCCAACCAGTGGCACCGTCAGCATTCATAGTCATAGAAACCTCAGAACGCCCCATTGCATCAGCTTGAGAAGTAGCGTTATCTATAGCTTCACCACCAAGTGGAGCTGTACCATCTCTTTTCATAACTTTAACCGAAATTAATCGAGCTGCTTGTGAACCATCATTGAGAGGAAAAGCTTTTGCTTCCCAAAAGAATTTCATTTTTGGAAACAGCATCTTAACCTTTTTCAATTTAAGATAAGTATTAATTTGTGACGTGTCTCGAACTCTTGCAAACCCAATAAATGGGCCTTCTGCAAATTGCGAATTATCACTAGTTAAATTAGCGTATAAAATGGAAGTTAAAGGAAATTTAGCTTTTCTTTCAGCATCTGTTAGTTGCTCATCAGCTGCAGCCGCTGCAGTAGAATCGGTACCTTCGGAATCTCCATCGGCTTTTAATTGTTCTAATATGCTTAATTCCGTAGTATCTTTAGACAAAGTAGAGTCAGCAGTTGCAGCAGAAGAATCGCTTATACTGACCTCAACAGAATCCGCTTCTATTTGAGTTTCTTCGCTAGGTTGATTTTTTTTAGTTTGAGTTGCAGCAATAATATCGTTGGCCTCAATAAAACTATTATATATGCCGTTGTTTTTATTAGCTTCCCAGAACTCCAGTTTTGCAGACATAACTAGCAATTCACGAACTCTCTTTTTATCTTTTACTCCTGGTAATTCAACAATAATTCTTCCAGTGCCCTCTAAGCGTTGAACTTTTGGTTGAACAACACCCAAGTTATCAATACGTTTTCTAATAACTTGCTCGGTTTGAGAAATAGCTGCTTCTGCTTCTTGATCTAAAAGAGTAATTAAATCGGCTTGAGACATGTTTCTTGGAAACTTTTCTTTGTTTTCACGAGAATGAAATGCAGTCCACATTTCAATATCTGGGTTCATCTCATTCCATGCTTGACTAAATAACGGCACAAACTCCTCTTGGGCGTCTCTTTGCATTTCTTTAGATCTAGCAATCGCTTTTTTAAAGTTTTCATCCGTATTATCCTTCGCTAAAGATTTTAGTACTTCTTCAACCGAAACCTCTAGAGTAACACTCATTCCCCCTTGGAGGTCAAGACCCAAATTGATTTGCGTTTTTTTAACGAAATTGTACGTAAACCCTAATAACGGATAAACTTCTTTATCACCCATGCTGATAAGGTATTCATCGCTATATGTGTCAGCTAATATTGACAAATCTACAACGCTTATACCTCCATCCGCTAGATTAACGGAGTCAGCTTTTTTCTTGCCGAAATCTTGGGCATCAGCCTCCACCCCACGGGCTACAAACGTGAACGATATTGAATAAAGGCACGCCAACGCTAATAAGATTGTAAATACCCAAATTGCACTTTTATTTTGCATAATCTTCTAAAATTTTACTTTTTACTCTCAAAAATAAGGCTGCAAATATAGTATAAATAATCACGCTTGCAACCGTAAAAAAAGACAGCGAATTATAGCTGAATTTCCTTGCATTAAGTATTAACTAAATCTAAGTAAATTGTCCTTATTTTTGGCCAAGATCCGAAATGAAAAATAATTTTAATAATATTATATTATTTGACGGCGAATGTAATTTATGCAACAGTTTTGTTGACTTTATTATCCGATATGATAAACGTGATAAATTCAAATTCGACTCGTTGCAATCACAGAATTCAACTATTCTGTTAAAAGAAACCCAAATTGACCCAAAAAAGTTAGATACGGTCGTCCTATATAGCCAAGATGTTTTCTATACTAGATCGAGTGCTGCTTTACTCATATTACTTGAGCTTGGCTTACCGTTCTCGCTAACAATCATTTTGTGGATAGTTCCACGATTTTTTAGAGACTGGGCTTACCGGGTAGTAGCGAAAAAAAGATATATTTGGTTTGGCAAGCGAGACACTTGCCGATTACCAACAAAAGCTGACAGAAAAAAGTTTCTATAAAAAAGAGGCTTCCGTAAACGAAAACCTCTTTCTTCAAAATTCAAAATTCAAAATGGCTGATAACTAGCTATACGTCCAATAATCCGTTTGTTTTAGAAACTCCCGCAGCACTTTCAATCATCTTAGCTTTTTCAGCATCAGACAAATCTATTTCAACAATTTTTTCGATACCATTTGCTCCTAAAATACAAGGAACACCAATGCAAATATCATTTAAGCCATACTCTCCATCTAACATCGCTGAACATGGAAACATTTTTTTAGAATCTAAGCCAATAGCTTTTACTAATTCTGATACCGCGGCACCTGGCGCATACCAGGCAGATGTTCCCAATAAACCTGTTAAAGTAGCTCCTCCTACTTTCGTATCTTCAACAATTTGCTGCATTCTGTCTTCCGATAAAAATTCCGATACTGCAACACTATTCCGAACTGCTTTATCGATTAACGGAACCATGCCAACATCACTATGTCCGCCAATTACCATTCCGTCAACATCTGAAGAAGGGCAATCAAGAGCTTCTGCTATTCTGTATTTGAAACGAGCACTATCAAGAGCACCGCCCATTCCGATAATTCTATTTTTCGGAAGACCAGAAGCCTTATGAGCTAAATAGGTCATTGTATCCATTGGATTACTAACAACTATAATTATTACATCTGGAGAGTGCTTCACTAAATTTTCAGTTACCGTTTTCACGATACCTGCATTAATTCCAATAAGCTCTTCACGAGTCATGCCAGGCTTACGAGGAATACCACTAGTAATTACCGCCACCTCACTTCCTGCTGTTTTTGAGTAATCGTTTGTGCTTCCAACAATCTTGGTATCAAAACCATTTAACGATGCCGTTTGCATTAAATCCATTGCCTTTCCTTCGGCAAAACCTTCTTTAATGTCTAGAATTACAACTTCTGCTGCAAAATCTTTGATTGCAATGTACTCTGCACAACTTGCGCCTACTGCTCCTGCGCCTACTACTGTTAGTTTCATTATACTAATTTTTTTGATGAAATATTTTATTATTTAATAGCACGCGAAAGTATGCTTTTCGAATAAGAATTAAAACAACCCAGCAATAAAGCAACCATTACTCGATTATATCGTTATAAAAGCACCGAATTAAAAATCCAATAATTAGATAACTTAAAATTGTGATTGTAAAGAATCTATTTGACTTCTAATCAATCATGTAGTAACTTCGCGAAAAAGAAAATGACTTTGGTGGAAAAAAAATTCATATACCCATTACTATTACTTACATTAATCGTTAGTATAGATGTTTATGGCCAAAATACGACTCCTTCAAATACAGATTTTCGTATAGTAGAGACATATGGTATCGATTATGTTAATCGTATGGAGCTAGAATCTCCGAATAGACTTACGTACTTAACCTATTTTCTTGAGCACTCCTATTTTATTATGGACTACCCAAAAGGAAAACCTTATGAAGATATTAACACGGTACCAGACAAAAATGGAGTAGTTGGCAACCTAATAATTGACACCAACCAGCTTAGCGCTTTTAATGTACTGAATTACAATTTTACGAGAGAGCAAAAAACAAGAACGTTTTACAAAATTGGTAATACGGGAAAAATGATTGTTTTTTATTCTCAAGATGAGTTTTTAAAAAACTATAACGAATTTTTAAGTGAATAGAATTCTTTGCATACCAGCTGTTCTGTCTATTCTGCTTAATGTTTGTAGTAGTTTTGGACAGACGCTATATCCTATGACTCCAAACGCTTCGGTTACAATTACGAGCTGCGAAGGTTTGTTAATGGATGATGGTGGTTCAACTTCAAATTATGCTGCTAATCAAACTTCGATAGTAACCATTTGCTCGTCAAATGCAGGAGCGTCTCCCATGATTACTTTTAATTTGGCTCTTTTCGATATCCACACAAGTGATATATTAAATGTATATGACGGACCCAGTACTGCTTCAATATTGATTGGGGCTTATAATAATGGTGCAACTGTTCAAACCATCCAAGGAAATAATGACTGTCTAACTTTTGAGTTCATTTCAGATGGAACGAACGGTGGCGCAGGATGGGAAGCGTTAATTGAATGTTTTGTTCCTTGTCAAGATATAATTTCTGTAATTGGATTGGCTAGTCCTACGATTATCAATCCGGGCAATGAAATTCATTTATGCCAAGGGGATTCGTTACATTTATTAGGGTCCGGCATTTATCCTCAAAACAATACCAATTACACGCAAAGTGATGTTCTAAATACATTTGAGTGGGACATAGATGACGATGGATTAATCGATGTTACAGGCCTAAATATTGACACTGTGTTACCTGACCCACAGGGATACCGGATCAACTTAATAATTACGGACACAAATAATTGTGCAAGTCAAAACTTTCTTGATTTACGTGCTATGGTTTCTACAAATCCAAATTTTTATGGGTTGGCATTCGATGACACAATTTGTTTTTTAGAAACAAATACGATTAGTATTGATTCAGCTGTGTCCGATCCTTGGTTCGAACCGTATGGAAATGCAGTGGCTGATACTGTTGAATTACCGGATGGTGCAGGGCAATCATTTAGCAGTTCTGTTTCTTTGTCGAATTTTAGCCCTGGCCAAACATTAACTAACATTAATGATCTCACCGAAATTTGTCTCAATTTAGAGCATTCTTATATGGGTGATTTACAAATCGAAATAACCTGTCCAACGGGCCAATCGGTTATATTACTAGAATATCCGAATGGCGGAAATGGCACATTTCTAGGAGAACCTGTAGATAATGATGCTTTTCAAGCGCCACCTAACGGACCTTACATTCAAGGTTTGGGTTATGATTACTGTTTTAGCTCTGCTTCAACTTATGGAACAATGGATGCAGAAGCCAGCGCATTTCCTGCTAATTACACTTATAGCTATACAGATAATGCAGGAGTACCTGTTGTAAATCAAGCATACCTACCATCAGGATCTTATGCTTCGCAGAACCCATTAACTGCATTATTGGGATGTGAATTAAATGGTAATTGGTCAATCAATATTACGGACAATCTCGGTGTCGATAATGGGGCTATATTCTCCTGGTACGTAGACTTTAATCCGGCAATATTTCCAAATCAATTATGGGGTTTCGACCCAGGTGTAACATCATCTAATTGGATTACAGATGGAGATGTTTTAACTGACTTCGGAGATTCAATTCTTGTTTCACCATCAACCAATGGTGGAGACGTTTCATATACGTATACCTTAACAGATGACTTTGGCTGTTCCTACGACACTGCCATCACTTTTTACGTGAGGCCTTCATCAGACCCAAGCTGTAGAATTTGCTTTCCGCCAGAGGTCTATGCCGTTTCAAATCTATGTAGCGGAGACAGTACAGGTTCCTTAGTAATTATAGCAAACGACTCACTTGATGCCAGTCCAGCTCCATATACAATAACGTGGATGGATATCACATTAAATAACATCTTGACCAATGTTACCGATAGCATTGACACACTTTATAACATGCCAGCTGGAACTTATTTTGTTCAAATTGAAGACGCTAATAATTGTATTCCAGCGCCTATCAACATTCAAATTGACCTCACTCAACCTGAACCGATTAACACATTTATGATTGGTAATGCTGATGTTTTCTGTGCTGGTCAATGCACTGGATTTGCTGAAATCGACAACTTTGGCGGGATATCTCCATACACTTATCTATGGCCAGATTACTCAACATCAACTTCAAGCACTGGTCTTTGCGTTGGGACAAATACTGTTACGGTAACAGATGCTAATGCTTGTATAAATTATCTTGTTGTAACCATTTCCGAGCCTTCTGCTATTACTGTTACTTTAACTGGTAATGATACTATTTGCCAAACCGAAATTGGGCACTTAACTGTTCATCCTATTGGCGGAAATGGTGGATACACTTATTTATGGAGTACGGGGTCAACCAATGATACCATCTACTTTTCTCCATCGACCCAAACGAAATATACACTTGTTGTTACAGATGGGTTGGGGTGTGTGGAATCAATTTCTGACACAGTTTATGTGAGAGATTTTCTATCGGCTCTAATGACTGAAAAAGACACCATTTGTAATGGAGACTCTATATACATCGAGGCCTTAACAGCCGGAGGAGACGGAAATTACTTTTACCAGTGGACTAACGGCTTAAGCTCTAGCAGCATATTAGGCGCTGCTCCTATCGATGATGCTACCTATTTTTTAACCCTTACAGATGGTTGCGAAACACCAACAGTTATTGTTCGGACTGATGTAATCACTGGTCAATACCCAATTTTTGTTTTATTTCCTCCGAGTATTAGCGAAGGTTGCGCTCCGCTTAATGTGGAATTTTCTGTCGATTCAATAAAAAGTGCTCGAAACTATATTTGGGATTTTGGTGATGCCTCTGGAGACATTGTACTCAACTCTAAGCTAGTAGGCCATTTTTACCCTGATCCAGGCTGCTATGATTTATCATTAGACGTAACTACAAATCTTGGCTGCTCAAGAGATACAGTAATTTACTGCGCAGTAGAAGTTTATCCGAACCCTATTTCAAATTTTATTCTTACAGATTATAACTTAAATAATATCACTTCTACTACAACAATGATTGACCAATCTTACATTCCAGAATTTTGGCAATGGGATTTTGGCGATGGAGAAAACTCAAATGAGCAAAACATTCAACATACCTATAAAGATACCGGTTACTTTACAGTTACTCTAGCTGTAGAAACAGCTAACGGTTGCAAAGACACCTCCGATATTACTATTCATATTGATTATGAAACGGTTATATACACTCCCAATTCGTTTTCGCCAAATGCTGATGGGCTCAATGATATTTTCTTACCAAAGGGAGAGGGCATAAACCCAGACCGCTATTTACTTACAATATACAATCGTTGGGGAAACGTAATCTTTAGCTCTGCGGATATTTCTGA
>Ga0209406_1001763_pt1 | contig 15405 bp, 26 predicted proteins | sample COGITO_mtgs_1204_FD_184808 | JGI IMG/M metagenome (GOLD analysis project Ga0209406, IMG submission 184808) | Pelagic marine microbial communities from North Sea - COGITO_mtgs_120426 (SPAdes) (version 2) | ecosystem: Environmental > Aquatic > Marine > Epipelagic ...
AAACTATAACGTTTTACGTATAAGCAGCGGTCTTGGGGGTTTAAAATTTTAGTCAGTTATACTAGTAATGGCTGGTCGTGTTCAATTAGAAACATCTGGTACACAGGACGCTTTTTTTACAGACGACCCCGAGTATACATATTTCGTAAAGAATTTTCAAAAACATACAAACTTTGCACCATTCTTTGTTGATTTAGACGTTGAGGGTGAAGTAGAATTTGGGAACACTATTCGGTGTACCATACCACAAAACCAAGGTGATCTTCTTAAGACAGTGAGTATGAAAGTTGAGTTATCGGCTATAGATCAAAGTTTAACATCGGGGTATGATGGCTTTGGGTACGTCGAGTCTATAGGTCACGCCATGATTGAGTATGTAGAAATTCTCATAGGTGGTCAGGTTATTCAGCGTATACCAAGTGATTTTTTAGCTATATATTCAGATAATTATGTTACACAAACAAAACAACATAATTTAGCGAAACTTATTGGGAAACCACCTTTAGAATTTTCGGGTACACCTGTATCGAACAATGATATATTAGGATATCTTGGTTTTGCTACATCTAATCAGAAGTATTTTGTTGATATACCGTTCTATTTTTATAATAACGTCGAATTAGCTGTACCACTTTGTGCTATAACGGGTCAGGAAATTGAAATTATTATTAAATTAAGGGATGTAAAAGATTGTATATATGGTAGACATACATCAGACCAAGAATCTTATTATACGGGGTTATCACCAACTGGTCTCATAAAAAGTTTAAAATTAACAACAGAAATGATTTCTCTAGACGAAGAAGAAAAACAGATGTTATTAAGTAAAAAATTAGATTATATCATCACACAGGTACAAGAAAGTAAAGAAATTATACCTGTAAACACGACATCGGTATTTAAACATAAACTTGAATTCAAAAATCCAATAAAGGAACTTTTTTTCATTATTCAGCGTATAAGAAAAGTCGTTAATGGGTTTTTTATAAGTTCTTTTAATTATGATTCACCAAATCAGGTTATTAATAACCTATATACAAATTATGAAAATCTAAATAATCTTGAACTTACACTCGATGATTCTATAATTTTAGATAATGTTACTGGAAACGCTATAAACTTACGTGCGGTACAGAGTGGTATACACCATTCAAGAACGCAATTATTTAGAAGATACTATTCGTATAGTTTCGCACTTGAACCAGAACGATGGTATCCAACTGGGCAAAGAAATTTTAGTTTAATTAAAGAACAGTTTGTAAAACTTGATTTACATCCAGATAATGTTGCCGATAGAGAACTTAGAGTTTTAGGCCTAAGTTATAACATACTCCGTGTAGAAAACGGAATTGCTAAAACACTGTTTAATTTATAATGAATCAACAAGAAAAAGACGCAACCGAAAACTTAATTGAGCAGGTCCAGGACTCTGCTATTAACATTATTCAACCCGTACTCGAAAGAACGATGGTTCTCGCAGCTGAATACGCTAAGGCTTCTGGTAGAGATATGGTTGTCAGTAAAGATATGGAATATGCCATGAAATATTGTGCCATGAACGAAGTTGGTAAGAAAATGGGAACACATTTCCCAGAAATATATGAAGAAGATGAAGAAGACGAAGAAGACGACATTGAATTTGAAGATGAAGAAATTCCTTTTACGCGGTACACAGGACGCGAATATAAGTTTGTCAAAATGAATATGGCGTATGATACTTGGGATGCGTGGGAACCAAAAAATCCGTCAGAATTAATGTTAAAAAATGCTATAGATAGTAATGAACACATCGGAACCTGAAGGGTACGAAGGAACGTCTAAACATTTTAAATTATATGATGACGATGATAGTTCTGATACTGAAAGTGATTCCGATACAGAAACAGATTCGGGATCCGACTCGGGAATGGAACGCATAAATGTTGGTATGTTAAAAGGATACATGAAACCGAAACACTATAAAAAAATTTTAATAGAAGAAGATTTACTCCCCGATTAAAATCTCAGGATACTATATATAAAAATGTCTACTGCTGCTGAAACTGTTACGCTCGTCGCTCGTGAACTCGAGTCCCAATCCCTCAACGCCGTCGTTGCCGGCTTCTCCTTTGCCGCCGCCCTCTCGTGGATGGACTTGGTCAGGTGGACTGTTAACCAAGTTGTTAAGGTTAACAAGAACGGTGGTATGAACTACACTCTTACTGCATTGTTCACAACGCTCTTGTCCATCTTGGTCTACGTTGGTATGTCTCGTGTCTCTACACGTGTGCAAAAGCCAAATCAACCACTCTTCGCGGTTACTCGATAAGTTTAGGCTTACGCATAACCAATAATAAAAATAAACCGGTTGCGACTACCATAAATATAGATATAAACGCATCCCATCTACGCGGATCCTCCATTTCGGGGATACTCATAGGTGGTGGAAGAGAAAAGTCTCTTTCCACTTTAGCAACATTCTCAAGTTTGTCAGTAGAACACGTGACTGCGAGTTTAAGTATATGATTCGCTTCTCTAAACTCGTATGGTATTAACCGATTATTACTACTGTAATAAAACTGAACACGTAAACTTGATATCGTTTTTTGTGATCCCGAATCAAAATTGTGTTCAACTGTATCGTCAACACCCGAAAAGTTAATCACATCTCCACATAGAAGTATACGTCCTGTATAAAAGGGTGTTTCAGAAAATACAGTTTTGTTAAATTCATCTGAACCACTACTTAATTTAACAATAATTGCATCAGGACCTTGTAAATTAACACTACCAGTATAAAATTTATAAGGAGAAATGGATGTAGAGAATGCGTTAGAGGCACTTACACCTAATATATCATGTGGTGTTGTTTTGCCATTGACACCTGATTTATACCCATTTGTACCGTTATAGAAATCAAAACTAAATTGAGTTGCACCTTCAAACGTTATAGAATTTGTATCTTTATCATACGAAGATCCTGATAACCTACCACCCGAATTTATAACAACATTTGAAGCTAAATCTTCACCGTCATAGTTTCCGTTTGGTATTGTTATATCGTAGTTATTCGACATATTGTTTATTGTGAACGTATTGTTATGATCATTTATAAGTAACTGACTATTATGTATACGTGCTGATATAAGTGAAATTTTACTTACATCATAAATAGGGTTTTTTAGGTGTACAACATAATCAGCTACGTTTGGGTACAAAACTGGGTCTCGTTCACCACTGTCTATATCTAAGGTATGTACCTTCATTAAAATATATGAACAATATTTTAATGAGTGTATGTCTCAATTTCTATTTATTTAAGAAAGACTATGAACTAATGGGTTACTTGAAAGCTGTCTTCTCGCTGTATCCAAACTCATACTCGTAGCATTTGGATTTTCGTGTCCCTTATAAGCATTAAATTTATGGTAATCATTGTTTCTATATTGTTGTGTCCAAGCACCATTCGCGGCATTTACTCGACCATCAATTCTCGTTGTATCGGAACGAACACTCGTAACCATACCCCCTTGGTTAAGTGCATCGGCACGAACGTTCATTCGTCCTGGACCCGCAGCTCTATTTGGTTTACCACGTCTATCGTCTGGTCTGAAACCGTATTTTGTGAGTTCTTCTGCTGTGTATGCAGATCCATATGTTCTCTTTTCACCGATCTTAGTCGCTGGTGTATTTAAGTATCCACCAACAAAGCTACTAATGCCAGGGGCTGGTTGATTGTTGTATTGATACTGTCCGATAGAACCATCAGCTTTGTTTCGTGTTGGTTCTTGAGCACGTGTAAGTGCAGAAACCGTTCTCTTTGCCGATGCGAAATTTAATGTATCGGTTCTCGAACCCGTTTCGGATCTATTTGTTGTTTTCTTTGTGCGTTCGTGTTCTGCTCTTGGTGTTCGACCAGTCATACCCTGTGCCCTACCTGCAACCGGGGGGAGACGACCATACAAAAACGCAGTCTTTTCTGGTCTATTGTGCCCAACTTCACCGACAATACTACGTCTACCACCCTTAGAATCAAATGCTGGACCGGACCTACCAGGTAAAGTCGTTAAGCGATAGGCACCAACGTTCTCTGGATTAACACGAAACAATTGTTGATTACCTCCAAATGCAGGAACTTCTGGTCCAACACCTAAACCTGGTCCAACGAGTTGTTTTTCAATTGGCGAAAGATTATTCATTCGCCCTGCGTCGTACATGCGATTTCTCATAGACAAAACTTCACCCCCCGATGATCGTTGTTGTGGAGCAATTTCAGCGAATGACCCCATTTCTTGTTTTGAATTATATGATGGTTCTACTAGTGGTGATAAAGGTCCCAAATACTCAGATTGTATAGAGACATCTCTATCCGAAAATTCAGAAACGATTTCAGGTTCTTCAATTTCATTACCTTCTATTGTATATTTTTCGTCTGGTTGACTTAATTTTCTACCGGCATAAACTAAGCCGGCTATAGCCATTATAGATATAGGATCAGCCATTCTTATTTCTTAGCGAGATTTTTATTGAGGTATCTTTGCTGAAACAATCCATTTTGCATCTCAGCTCTGGTACTCGATGGTTCATAGGATTGTGTTCTAAGTGGTAATTTACACTCAACATTTTGGAGTGGGTGAAAGTTTCTTTCGTAAGTCTTTGCCAAAACTTTATTGAAACGAGATGTACTTTGTGGTCTGAGTTGATCGGATGTATCTATGTATTGTGCTGGGGAACCTTTACCCGCCATATATGGAGCAGTCCCATATAACATGGTATTTGGTCTACCCGACCCATAGTTAAGGGTACTGGGCTGAGGATATACAAAAACTTCTTCGGTCGCGCAAACGGATGGAACCGCGTGATCTTGAACCACTTTCATTCCTGGTTGGAGTTGATACGCCATTTATTATTACAAAAGATTTTGTTTATGGAAATCGAGTATCTACTACTTTATTATTAAATTGTTTAAAATTAAGGTCCTAAGCCCGAACCTCTATGCATACCACTTCTCTTATCGCCGTTTGGATCAAGTCCCGAAAACGCCTCGAGTTGAACCCCTCTCGCGTCTGGGTTACATAATGTTGGATCTTGACGGCACGTATTACCTCTTTTACCATGGATAAATTCGTAATGTTGTGAATTACCAATGGATGTGTCTGGCATACTTACAAACTGCCTCGATAATGCATTTCTTTGGTATTCGGGCATACTTGAACGCGAACGGGCTGGTCCATATGGCACGCTACCCGTAACAAAACGGTTTACTGAGGTTTTTACGGTTGGGTAATGACATGACTGTGGTCTGTCTGGTCTATCTGTATAATCCGACATGAGAACATTTCCCATGGGATTATCTCTTGTTGGCATCGAACATGTTTTATCTACATTTTTGTGTACGTTTGTTGGGCGTATAACACCATCCTTCACCATATTAGATTTTTCCATTATATAAAGAACACCGAGTGCAGTCGCACCCAAAACAAATATACGTGGATCACGTCTTATAAGATAAATTATACACGTCGCGTAAATAATAAAACGAGCTGATGCGTTAACACGGTCTGCTGAAGATTGTGCCTTTGACGGCCAAAATTCATGAACTTTTTCTACTCGAACCAATTGTTTTGGATCTTCAAACCAAGATGTCATTTATATATAGTGAGTTTATTTTTTCATCATACCACCCAACATACCCTGCATCGTTTTCATCAATGCAGCTTCGTCAAGTTGACTTCCATCTTCACCCATTTTATCTGCACACTGCTTTGCAACTGTCTCAATCATGGAAAGTGTGTCTTCTGGGATAGAACTAATAGTTGTACCGAGCATATATAGCGTCTGAACATATTGCCAAATCGCACTTTTTGTATTCTCGGAAGCAGTTCCCCAATGTTTTTCGAGGTTTACACCTTTCATGAAATCTAAATTCTTAGATTCTTCGATGAAAAATGATTCGTCTTTGGACGAAATCTTATCGGCATATGGGGTAACACCCTGCATAAACCCATCTACAACTAAACGTGGGTTTGAAGCTTTCATTAAATCGAAAGCCGATAAACACTTTTTTAAGCCTTTTTCTTCTGGAAATGTCTTGTGTAATTCCACAAGAAATTGACCCATCATATCATTGAATGCGGTCACGGAAGTCATATTATATTGTAAATACGTATATTATCTTTAAGTCAGAAAATTAAAATGGTTCCGTTGATATGGTCTCTTTCTTACCTAGTCCATTAATAACAATAAAAAATACTAAAATTGCGGTGAGTGCAGCTGGTTTTGTGTATGCACTTACGGGAAGCTTACCTTCGTTGTTGATCTTTGCTTTAAAGTGTATGTATCCTGCGGTTATAAAACCGGCGATTATTCCGGCCCATGCGGGGTCTCTTAAATAGTCTTCGAACTCCATTTAATAGTACCCAACTTTTTTTGCACGGGTCTCAGATGCGTCTGGAAATAAAACACCTTCATCGTCTTCTGGTTGTTGTTGTTGTTGTGGGTATGGTTGTTGTTTAGTATTAATAGTTTTAAATTCATTATCGAATGGTGACCTTTGTTCTGGTTGCATTACCTGTTCCATTGGTGGTTCCATTGATTGTTCCATTGGTGGTTCCATTGGTGGTTCCATTGATTGTTCCATTGGGGCTTCCATGGATTGTTCAGCGTCGAATGGTTCTTCTGACGTTTCCTCTTCATACCCATCAATAAGGTCGGGGTCTTCGGAGTCTCCAACTTCAGCTTCACCGAGGTCCAAATCCTGACCCTCTTGTGTTTGTGACATATACGTTTGTAAAATCTGTTGCACGGGTATAAGTTCTTTTACAGTTGTTTCAATACACACACAAAAACGTTCATATAATTTATCGTTTCTAGCGTGTTCGTTTTGCGTTTCGTGATAAATGTACGGGTCTCTGTATAAATCTTTGGCGGCGTTGTTATAACACGTTTGAATGAAAACTTCATTCGTTGGAAGTTTCAATGAAATTTTCTTATTATCTTTATTCAATCGAACTGCGGATAAAATTTTCACACAACTTACAAAAACTGCAGCTAATAGATCGTTAAACCATGCACATCTATTTGTTATATTATCCGTATGTTGTTTAGACATAGCATCACTCCAATTTGGAACCTCTTTCAAGAGTTTTTGATACATTACCAGAACCTTTCGACCTTTTGTGAGTTTATATGCTTCTTCATACATAGTTTCGTACGTTTCAATCATAACTGGGCACATGAGTAAACATAATTGACCTATATATTCACGTTTTGCCTCGACGAGTATATTTAAAGGGTCGCTCATATTTGTAGTATATTTACATATTTAAACTTTAAGTCTCACGCATTACTTATTTTCCCCTGTATTTATTTGCTGCTTTTTTAAGGTTTACGAGGGTGGGAAAATCTTCTATGTCTTCTGGATCTTCGCGTTGTTCATTTTTTCGTGATTTTTTTTTCGGTTTCCATGAAATACATAATTCGTATTCGCCTATAATCTGAACTGTAAATCCACCTATTTCAAATTGTCGTTTTATATACTGTAGCGCTTTTCCTCTGTTAAAATGGGGATATCCCATAACAAAAGAAGGTATTTGACAAAACAAATATTTATGCCCCAAATCGACTGACTGGCGTATCTTCTTTGAAATTTGTTCGTAAATTTTAGTATACGTTTCTTTTTTCAATTGGTTTCTCTTTTCAGCTATACGTGTTATTTCATCAATACTGATCATTATAATTATTTTAGAGTTTTATATACTATCTTTACCGTACATCGTTTGTGAATTGGGTATAACCTTATCTATTATTAATGTATTTTTAACTAGGTCGATTTCACTCTGTCTAACTTCTGTATAATCTTCAAATTCCTTACCTTTTATTGATTTTTGATAAATACTTGGATCTGAAGGAGGTTTAACGTCGATGGGTTGTGTTGTCATGTTTAATACAACAGCTTTTCCTTCAATGATTCGTAAATCGGATGTAACGGAAAATCCTAATGCAAACCCTTTATGTTTCACCGTCATAAACATACACCTGTATATTTCCTGATTACTCTTTTTATTTGTGTATTTTTTTACAGATAACGTTTCAATAATATACGTACAAAGACCAGTTTTTTTAGAAACTTCTTTGTTTGTTGCGAGAACCATCTCTTGCATGAGATCATTCGATACTTCAAGCTCTTCACCTGATTCTTCATAATCAGATAAATCTGTATTAGTACCTTTCAATAATACAGGTTTTACTGGTTTGGTGTGTCCAGAGAATCCGAATTGTTCTGTGAACATTTCCGTCCTGGACATAATCATTAGTACAGTAAGTATTAACAATATCAATACTATAGTATTCATTATTTAATATTAATAATTATTTTTATTTTATTTAAAATCTTTACACTTTTTCGTGATTAGTAAAAAAATAATTTATTTTTGAATTTCAACATCATTCTCAAGAAGATACTTTGTATAAAATAAAAAAAGTTTTTTTTGGGTAATCACCAAAACATGTAAAAGATTTTATTTATTTCCTCTATATTCTATATATATAAAAAATATATAAAATGTGTTTTTTTCATAGAAAAAAAGTAAAGTCTAATTTAAGATATGTCCCTTCTAATTTATAGTCCACAGTGTAACCATAGTTTGGATGTAATTGACTATATTAATAAACATTCACAGCTCAAGCAAATTGTCAAATATCATAACATTAATAAATTGGGTATACCGCCACAATATAAAAATAAAATTACACGTGTTCCAACAATGCTTACAAAAAACGGTAAGCTTTTAGTCGGTAATGAAATACGAAATTGGTTAGAATCACTTTTACCCGTACAGGAATTAGAGACGTGTAATTTTGGTGGTTGTTCAACAACAACTTTAGAAGGGGATGGAGAAGGTTCAGGAGACTTATTTGGTTTAGATGATTACGGTAGAACTTTACAACCTGCCATGACCCCAGAACTTGAAGCTAGAATAAACCAGAGTGTATCAGATGCATATAATAAGAATATAAAGAATTAAAACTCATATGTTTTAGATATGAAATTGGCAACAATTCAGGCGAGCGCCATAAAATCAACATTTGAAGTACTCAAGGATATACTCAACGACGTAAATATATACTTTAAACCAGATGGTATATACATCGTAACTCTCGACACAGCACGTACATCGTTAGTAGATATGTACCTCTCATCGGATAATTTCGAAGAATATACATGTGAAAACGATATAATTGCGGGTATAAATGTCGCGAATACATTTAAACTTCTTAAATCGATAACAAATAATGATGTTCTCGTGATAACTATAAATTGTAAAGAGTTTATGAATATAGAAATTCATAACGAATCAAAGAAAACATGTACCAAATTTGCTTTAAAATTACTCGATATAAATGAAAATCAAATTGAAGTACCAGATATGACCATGACCACTATTACACCAATGGCATCTATGGATTTTCAAAGAATATGTAGAGACATGCATAATATTGGTAATATTATAGAGATAACTAGGGAAGGCACACATCTCAAGCTACAATGTATGGGTGATTTTGCAAACCAGGAAACGAATATCGAATGTACGGAAGAAAGTCCCAAAATTTCAGGTGAATATTCCCTTCGATACATGAATATATTTACAAAAGCGACAAGTATGTGTTCTACGGTACAAATCATGCAGGAAGAACAGAATAGGTTTTTGATATTAAAATATAACGTTGCTAATTTGGGTGAGTTAAAATTTTACTTAGCAACTAAGGTACCTGAAGATCAGTAATATACCCGTCTACAGTACTTACAATTTTAGTTGTACCAATTACACTTTTTAATTTTATTCTTGGGAATTCATTTTCAAGTGTGTCTATGTCATAAAATAACATATCCTTTATTTTAACTTTTTCGTTATGGAAATCCTTACGTGGACCCGCGTATCGTCGAATCTTGTTTAAAATATCCTTAACTGGTTTATCATCCGAATCGAGCAAAACAGCTGAAACGATTGGCATGTTAAATACAACACCACTCTTACGTGGTGGTGGCCACTGGTGATCCATATCATACGTTAAATATTTGTACATCATGTTATTGTACCAATATTTAACACGAACCACAGTTTTCGTAACATTTTCAGGGATTGTCGTATCTTTATAATTTGAAAAGTTTAATGTTTTGAAAACACTTTCAGTCTCGTCATCCCATTCGTTACGCTCTTCGTACCAGAATTCGTCAAGTTCTTCTGGTAAAGGTGTTTTTGTATAATCTAAAAAATATTCCATGGATGAATCTGCAATTCGATAATCTGGGGTAGAAAATAGTGATTGTAATGTTGAGTACACCCAAAGGATAACGTTAGTTAAAAGATTACCGAGCATTCTATTTAATTAATATGGAAGGTAATTTTTTAAGTAGGTACAATAACAAAATTGAAACATGGGATAAGTCTATTCGAGAAGACCCTATCAATAAATCAAAATACGAATCTGAAATGTCTGAATATATAATTCAGTGTATGCCGTATCTAGAAATGTATACCGATGAACTTAAAAAAGAAGTAAGTACCGATAATGTTTTTAATTGTAAAGAAACATCGGGATTACAGAGAAAAGATATATTCAATGACTACCTTATAGACGTAGAAAAGGTGAGTAATATAGATAGACCCATACAAAAGAAACGTGAAGTATGCCCCGTGTGCCCAGAAAGTAATGTCTTTCATTTTACAGATACAAGTGACCTAGTGTGTGATAATTGCGGTATGATTTTAGCAACACTTATAAGTGAAGAATTGACATATAGAGAAGAACAAGAAACGTCGGAAAAAATAGTTAATTATTCGTATAAACGTGAAAATCATTTTAACGAATGGTTATCTCAGTTTCAGGCACAAGAAACGACAACTATACCACCCGAGGTAATAGAACAACTACGTAACGAACTCAAAAAAATAAAGGTAAAAGTTTTAGATGAAATTACACATGCACGTGTTCGCACCCTTCTAAAAAAATTGAAACTCAATAAATATTACGAGCACGTCCCGTACATAACAAATATTATAAGTGGAATAAAACCACCATCAATGCCCCAGGAACTTGAAGAAAGGTTACGTATAATGTTCAAGGATATACAAAAACCGTTCGATGATAATTGCCCCCCGGAAAGAAAAAACTTTTTGAGTTATTCGTACGTACTTTATAAATTTTGTGAACTTTTAAGTGAAGATAAATATCTTAAATATTTCCCACTTTTGAAATCAAAGGAAAAGTTGTATCAACAGGATGTTATATGGAAAAAGATATGTGAGGTTCTTAGTTGGGAATATATACCAACGATTTAAAATCTAAATATATACTAAATGAACTTCCCAGTGCGTAATAACAAATCTAAAAAGTTACAAAAGGAAACGAACAACAAGTTCCCAAATTCCCCAAAACCAAAATCCAAAACCAAATCGAAGGCGAGAAAGAATCCATTACGCCAAGGTGTTGTATATAATAGTTTAAGTGATCTACTCAAAAATTTTGCGGTAAAAAAAAGAAATACACCCGAACTTTTTAAAAATACTAAAAACAGGGTTAAAAAATAAAGAATCACTACAAGTAATGAACAACGATCCATATTATAATTTCTGTTTAGAAGAAATCAGGTTCTACACAGAAAAGATAAACGAAATTATAAAAGAAGGGCTTAAAGACCCTAAAAAGTATTACGAAGAATCCAAAAGTGAATGGAAAAAGATCTACCAAATGATTCCAGTTATGTACATGATGAATCAGATCGAAGATCGAGAGTTACATACCTAACCTCTAAATCGGTGTTAAGTGATGTAGGAAAATTAATAAGGTACCCTTCCGTGAAGCCCGTCAAGCGTAGATAGTTTTGTGCTTGTGTGACCATGACATCATTCATGGTTTTAACTGATTTCAGTTCGACCACGGTTTTGTTATTTAAAATTAAATCGGCGCGAAGATTCCCTATTGTGTGCCCTTCAAACACAATAGGAACTATTCTCTCCGTTTCGTAATGTATCCCATTTTTCCGTAAGACAACTTCCATCGCATTGTGATACACACGCTCACTATAACCGGGGCCAAGTACTTTATATACGTGTTGTGCATATTGTTGTATCATTTATTTAAGTATTACTTATATTTTTAAGTAAATGCTTCGTACATATTGAGGTAAGTTGCAAAGCTTGTCCATAAAGCTAATGGAATCATGGCATTTCTAGATTTTTTAGGTAAAATTCTTACTAAGTGCCACGACAGCAATGCAGTTGATAAAAGTATAAAAGATGCAGATTTTTTATTTTTTTTACATGAATAAATATATAACCATAAACAACACAAGGCTGTTATAATTGAAAATAAATAATCTTTTTTACTAGAAGACCATGCGAAACCCGTTGTAAAGTAAAGTATAGGCCATACGACACCAAAAACCCACCCAGGTGGTCTAAAAGGTACGTTTGTTCCTGAACTAACTAAAGATCCACATTGTTTTGTGATTAATAAATTTGATAATATTATAAAAAATGCAGGTGTGTATAGTCTAAAATTATACATATTTATATTAGAGTAACATTTTATTCTGTAATCGTGTATAAACCTTGTTCCTTTTCATCTTGAAAATCTCTTATAAGTCCACTATATTGTTTATTATATCTTATAAGAGATTCAGACATTTTCATCATAATTTTACCCATTTTATCGAAATGTCCAATTTCCATTGATACGGAAATATGTTCTTGGTATTTTCTAGAAATATCTTCAATCATATCCATGAATTCATTTGAAAAGTGTATACCTTCCTGTATATACTTTTTTACGTCTTCACCCATTTTTTTATATTATTATACTATTATTTTTAAATGACGTATAATATAAATGTGGATGCTCTTGTGTCGACCCATCACAATACCAGTAACTAAAGTTTCAGATCAAACCATGATCAGTACCGATAAATGTCGAATAGTAACGGTATCTCCTACAGATAATGAAAGTAGATACGTCATTGATATAGTCGATGACGCACCCGAAATTCTTATAAAACCGGATAAGGAATAAATGTAAGTATATATAAATGCCGTCAACACCTTTCGTTAATAGTAGTATACGGTCAACTATACCTAACCCGTGTGAAGGTATTCAACAAATACTTATCAAGGTAATATACGAAAACGATCGTGGGCAGGGTCCTGTTCAAAGTATAGAAGCGTACGCGTCCCCTATATTTTCGTTTAATTATAATGCATCGTACCTTAACCGTAACGATACGTTACCAACGCCCGAGGATGGTACTATCAGACCAATATCCATGTTTAATTACAATAAGGGATTGTGGAGTGATACTCAAAATGTACTCGTCATTAAAGATTATATTTTTAGACACGACTCTGTCTGCTCACCCACCACTTATTACACACGGTTACGGGATTTCCTAACACACATTCGCGAAATATACAATTACGACGGAGCGATTACGGGAACGGATTGGTTATGTCGACCACCGTTATTACCAGAACCTACGTACGATAGAGATGTAACATTACGAAATGTTTCAAGAATTGTTATGGAACTTATAGATAAAAACTCGGAAAATTTACCCGAAGGTGATTATTTGAAAATATGTGATGAACTTAAAAGGATACGTGATTTATAGACTAGTGTGGTATGTCGGCTCTGAATAGTCTTAAGAAATATCTAAAAAGTAAGGGACAAGAAATAAACGATGAATGGTATGTCAAAATAGAAACTCGAAAATCGGGTAAATCCATGGGTATGACCGATAACTATTACTTTTCACCGGAAGGTAAGCGATTTCGATCCATGATTGAGGTATATAGATTTCTAACGACGGGTGATAAATTTGAGCGCGATGAAAAAACAAAATGTTTGAAAATTAATAAAGAAAATAACGATGAAATAATGGATGATTTATGTGAACTTGTATCGGATATGTACATAAATGATAACATTAAAAATCTACACGATACAAATTCGGGTATGTTTCGAAAATTGAAAAAGGATTCGATTAACTTTATAGATTGTAAATTACAAAAAACAAGAATTCAAAATATGAGCGAGAAATACAGTATTACAATTCCAAGGGATACACCGGAAGAGAATATAATACACTATTCGAAAGCGAATGCCGCCAATTTAGTAAAAAACTTTTTTAGAAGTGCGCCCTCGTGTTTGGGGTGTGGTGCTAAGAAAAATGAATTACAAAGTGGAGGTAAAAAATGTATTTTAACACATGCACATACTATCAAATCTCGACCCGAAATTTTAAAAATGGCCGTCTCGGAATCACGAACTGAAGAAGGATATCAAACACATATGATTCTTAGAAAATTTATAGAATTACATAAACAATACCCCGTGGCAACACTGTGTTGGGAGTGTCATCATATTCTTGGTTAAAGATTAAATAAGTAAACTTTATAAACTATAATGACTACCTACGACCAAAAACCATGTGAATTCAAATACAAAATCGATTCGTGTTCGAAAGTCGTTGACGGTGATACCGTTGACGTTCTTATCGATTTGGGTTTCGATGTACTCATCCGCCAACGTGTACGATTGCTCGGCATCGATACCGAAGAATCGCGAACGCGTGATTTGACCGAAAAGATTTATGGGAAACATGCGAAGAAGAAGATCTTGAACTGGGTGACGAAAGCGGTTGAATCCGATAAGGACGATTGTGAAATTGAATTGCGGTGCCAAGAACGCGACTCGGTAGGTAAATACGGACGCGCACTCGGTGAATTGTGGGTATTTGAAGATGGTATCTGGACGAACGTGAATAAATGGATGTGTGATAACGGGTATGCGGTCCCTTACGTCGGACAAAATAAGGATGATGTTAAGGAACAACACATGGTGAATAGACGCATGTTAGCGGATAGAGGTGAACTCGTCATTGATGAAACTGGAGCGTTTTTGACGTCTTCGAGTAAAACTAATTAATTATATAAAGTATACTATATGGAAAAGTACCTGAGACGCATTTTAAATATAATTGATGATAATAAACATAAAATACGGGATGGTGATTATATCGAGATGTGCAATAATTTACATAAAATAAGAAAAATTAATGCGCGTGAACGGAGTGAAAAGTGTTTTCGTACGATTATTAAATTAGTGAAATGTACCATCATTACAAAAATTGGTTTAAAAATACTATTCAATAAAAGCAGAGGAGATGACGACGAATGAATATTATAACGTCGTTATAAACCCGGATGATATACCCGTGATAGGTATAGATAATACGGCTGAAAGACCTCCACCATTACCACTACCAGAACCCGAACCGGAACAAATTCATAGGAGAAATATAGATATAAGAAGTGTTCAAATACGTAGTGTGTATAAATGTATACACTTTATTATGCTTTTTACGACAAT
>Ga0209406_1001765_pt1 | contig 15383 bp, 10 predicted proteins | sample COGITO_mtgs_1204_FD_184808 | JGI IMG/M metagenome (GOLD analysis project Ga0209406, IMG submission 184808) | Pelagic marine microbial communities from North Sea - COGITO_mtgs_120426 (SPAdes) (version 2) | ecosystem: Environmental > Aquatic > Marine > Epipelagic ...
AAAGCATCGCTTCCTTGATCGCAGAGAAATCTGAACGGTTTCGTGAAGATAATCTTCCAATAAGGGCACCGGCAAAAGAATCTCCAGCCCCTGTGGGGTCATGCAACTGAGTAACGGGGTAAGCGGGTAGGGCAAACATTCCCTCTTCGTGAAATAAAATAGCTCCGTGTTCTCCCTTTTTGATGATTATGCTTTCTGGACCCATCTGACGAAGTTTTTCACCGGCAAGAATAACATTTGATTCACCTGTTAATTCCTCGGCCTCCGAATCATTAATTACAAATAGGCTGACTTTTTTAATCAGGGAGAGAAGAGATTCGCGCTCGGTCTCGATCCACAGGTCAATGGTATCTGCAAGTACAAACGAATTTCCAGCTAATTGATCAAGCACATGCATTTGTAGCGCGGGGTGGATGTTTCCCAATAGTACAAATGAGGAATCTTTGTAGGATTCTGGGAGGTCGGGACGGAATTTCTCGAACACATTTAATTGAATATCCAAGGTGTCTCGACGGTTGAAGTTTTCATGGTACTTTCCCTTCCAAAAAAAGGTGGGTCCGGAATCATCCTTTTTGACGCCTTCAAGATCAATTCCTCTTGCTCGAAGTCGGTCGAGGTCGGATTCTCCAAAATCATTTCCAACTACACCAACCATGCGCACTTGTGTGTAATAACTCGCAGCAAACGAACAGTAAGAGGCGGCACCCCCTAAAATTCTTTCCTGTTCAGCTTGGGGAGTAATAACGTTGTCAAAAGCGACTGAGCCAACAACCAATAACGGGGAAGACTCAGATGAATCGGATGCAATAATATCAGGCATAAGAGTATGCAATATAAAATTCGGTTAATTTAAGCAAGGGCACAAGACTGCAGAACTGTGAAAATTAGGACGGCATTTTCACCTCAATAATTGGAAAGCTACTTGCTAATACAACTTGCCCGTCAATTTCGATAAGGATAGAAAAGTTTCCCGGGGCATCGAACTTTAATCGTTGTATGTCATTAATTAGATTTATTCGGTGCTGAGGTCCTGGGGACTCGAATTCCCGGTCGATAATTGTACGGGGTTCTTCCTCCGCCATGGGCAAACCAATAGTCATTTTTAGCTGATGCTTGCCAATGGTCAGGTCGGAAAAAGAAAGAAACCAGACCATTCGAGGATGGACCACAGGAAATTCCTTAGCTCGTAAGCTAGAAAAAATTCCGAGCAAGGTATGCTTGCCGGTAGCTGGATCTACATAGACGCTGTCGCAAGTAATCCAGGCTAGGACTTGTGGTTTAGTGGACATATTTAAATGGGGTTACTGGGTATTTGGGGACAAGCCACTGCGTTCGAGCAGGGCAGTGGATTTTGGCGGTCGACCCATAAATTCTTTAAATAGTTCTTCGGGTGGACGCGAGTTTCCCTGACTAAGAATAGATTTTCGAAAAGACCGACCGGTTTCTGGATTCATTATTCCTTCTTTTTGAAACCTGGTAAATGCATCGGCATCTAAAACTTCCGCCCATTTGTAGGAGTAGTAAGCAGTGGCATAGCCTGTTGGGCTTCCAAATAAGTGACTGAAACGCAACGCAATAGTCCGAGGTTGCGTCTTTCGTTTCGGAAGATAATCGCGAAGGATGTTTTGGAGGGAGCTTTCCATGTCCTGGGGGAGGTCTTGGGCAAGGGTGCGATGCATGACCAAATCGAGCTTGGAAAAAGCAAGCTGTCTCATCATTGCATTTCCGGCCATAAAATTTTTGGCCCGTATCATTTTGGCAAACAATTCATTTGGTATTGGGGCGTTGCTTTCATGATGCTTTGCGAAGAGGTCTAGGCTTTCTCTCTCCCAACACCAGTTTTCCATGATCTGAGAAGGCAATTCCACAAAATCCCAGGCAACATTTACACCATTTAAACTGGTGTGGGGAACTTCACCACAAAGGTGGTGTAGAAGGTGACCAAATTCATGAAAAATGGTCTCAACCTCATAATGAGTGAGCAGGGCTGGTTTTCCAGGAGTTGGGGCAGTCAGATTACCGCAGATTAATCCAAGGTGAGGAGACCGCTCACCGTTTTTCAAGGGTTCTCCAGTCTTAAGATAATTCATCCAAGCACCTGCTCGCTTACTCGAGCGCGGGTGCCAATCGGCATAGAAGGAACCAAGTAATTGACCACCTTCCGAATCGAATAAATCATAAAACCTTACATCTGGGTGCCAAACTTCAATCGCTTGACTGTTCTCTTCGCCATGAGCATGGACTTCACCCTCAAAGAGGACCGAACGCTCCACGATTCGAAGACCAAAAACCTTGGTTACTAACGCAAACATACCCTGAAGTACCGAGTGGATAGAGAAATAGGGACGAAGATCCTCTTCATCGAAATCATAGCGCTCCTTTTTTAACTTTTCTGACCAGTATCCAACTTCCCATGGTTGCAGCAGATCTGAGTTTTTTCCGGTTTTTTCTGCCTTGTAAGATTCGAGTTCTTGGTTTTCCCGTTCGAAGAAAGGTGCGGTTTGATCTCTCAGTTCGGAAATAAAGGCATCTGCCCGCTGCCCGCTTTTGGCCATACGGCGAGAAAGGGCGACTTCAGAAAAATCAGACTTTCCTAATAATTCCGCCTTTTCTTGACGAAGTTGTAAAATGGTAGCGATTAAGGATTGGTTGTCATAAGGTTTTTCTGATCCAAGTGCATCGCTAGCGGTCCAAATTTCTTTTCTTAATTCGTCGTCGTCCAAATATTGTAGGGCTGGTACCAACGAGGGAGCATGCAGGGTAAAGATCCAAGATTTGCTACCTTCCTCTTCGCCCAGTTTTTCAATGGCAGTTGCCCTTGCAGCTTCTTTGGCACTTTGAGGTAGTCCGCTAAGTCTGGCTTCTTCATTGACTACTAGTTTCCATGAATTTGTGGCATCGAGAACCCGTTCGGAAAATTGCTGAGTAGCTTGGGCAAGTTCGGAGGATATTTTTTCGAGACGGTCTTTTTTCTCCGCAGGTAAATCAGCACCGGATTCACGGAAATCTGCTATAGTTTCGTCCAAAAGCCTGTGATCAATTGGAGAAAGATCTTGGACTTCTGGTTTTTCTGAAAAGCAACGAATGACTTCCCATAGCTTTTCATCCAAGGAAATTTTGGCACCAAATGCAGAAACCTTCGGTAGCATCTCGTTGTGAGCGGTTCGAAGTTCAGGAGAGTTGCATACGGAGTCCAAATGACCAACAAGTCCCCAGGCATGGTCGAGGTAAATCGTAGCCTGTTCTAATGCTTTTACTGAGTTATTGAAAGTTGATTCCTCTTGGCTTAACGAGCGAATAGTTTGCAGGCGTTCTTCTGATCTTTCCAAAGCATTGGAAATTTCAGACTTGATGAGGTCGGGGGAAAGCTCGGACCAAGCAGGGAGGTTGGCGAGGTCAAGAAAGGGATGTTCTGGCATAACTGAATGAAATTATTGAGTAATGCTTAAACCTAAGGAAGCACTTAAACAAAGCAATCCTAAGAGAATTATCTTATTAATGCTTCTGGGGGTAACAGTAGATTTTTTATCTTAGGCCGAACGGACTTGCTTGATTTAGAGAAAAGCCCATTTTGAGGAGATATTTATTTCAAGCTTTTTAACACAGCATATTTTATGAAAGAACAAACCTTCACCCTTTCCGCTGCTAGAAGTCATGCCAATGAACGGGCTGCATTTATTCGACGGACTTATTCTCACCTAGCCGTGGCCATACTAGCTTTCATCGGGATTGAATGTTACTTAGTCAATGCTCCCTTCGCTGCTCAATTAGCTATGAGTATGACTAGTGGGTTTAGTTGGTTAATCGTATTAGGTCTTTTTATGGGAGTAGGATACTTAGCAGATAAATTGGCTCGTTCCGAAAATTCTGAACAGATGCAATATTTAGGCCTTGGGTTATTTGTAATTGCCGAGGCGATCGTTTTTTTACCCCTTCTTTTTATCGCAACCATGTATGGAGGGAGTGGGCTTATACCTACAGCTGGATTAATGACTTTGTTGCTTGTGCTAGGAATTACTGCGACCGTTTTCATTACCCGAAAAGATTTTTCCTTCATGAGAGGAGTTCTTTCGATCGGAGGCTTTGTCGCTCTTGGCTTTATCGTTTGTAGTATGATCTTTGGCTTTTCTCTTGGATTAGTTTTTGCCTCTGTCATGGTTTTATTTGCCGGTGGGTCCGTGCTTTACACCACTTCTAATATTCTACACCACTACAAGCCCAATCAGCATGTTGCAGCCTCTTTGGCCTTGTTCTCATCTGTCGCTCTGCTTTTTTTCTACATTCTACAAGTTCTTATGAGCCTTACGGGTGGGTCGGACGATTAATCGGTACTTAGATTCGACTGTATGGATATAAGCAGTTAAAAAGACTGCTCTGAAAAAAGACGAGATGGCAGAAAGGGGCGTACACGAACAGAAGCACCGGTTATAGATATACGGACGGTAATCTCATCCTCCACCTCATTGGTAAGTTTTCCTGGAGATAGTCCAATTTCTGATCGGGGGATTTTGACCAAACCTTCTAGGCGAAGTAAGTCTCCATTTTTTCCCTCATATTTCCTGCGTTCTTTGCGAAAGTAGTGAGTGGACAGGGGAATTTGGATAGACTTCTTAATCCCTTTAATTTTTAAAACACCTAACGCTTTCGATCGTAATTCTTTCCCATGCCAGGAAATATCCTTTAAGCTTTCGAGATCGAAAGAAATTTGGGGGTATTGGGAAGAATTTAGCCATTCGGGGGCATGAGCTTCGTAGGCAACTTTGGGGTAGTTAAAACGCAAGGAGCGGGTACTTAATACGATCTTACCACTCGTTTTTTCTGGGAATTCTGGATGAAAATTTAATTTTCCAACCATCTGCCCAAAAGTTCCCTTTATTGAACCGCTTCCAAAGGCGGTGGACAGATTGACTTCGACCCGGCAAAGGGATGCAAGGGGACGAAAGTCAAATTCCATGGCGGGAAGAGTCTTCACGGTGATCGATGTCAACATAACTGTAAGAGCGAATCTCTTAAACCCATTCATCAATCAGATGTAATCTTAAGCTGACCTGAAGTCGAATCTGTAAATAGACTAAATCATCAGCTTTGTGTTTAAATAATTAACTCAAAATAAATTTCTTGATTGTAACTTAATGATAGTTGGTTATCAATTAAGGTATGTTAGGTACTTTCAAGTTTTCGATAGTCAGCGTTTTAATTGTATCAGTTTTGTATGGTAATGCTGAGCTTGAGCCGATGGAGGTTTCCGCCCTTCGGTTAGAAACCGAAACCAAGAATTTGCCTGCTCGGGTTCAAGTTATCGATCAAACTGTTATTGAGAAGTCGGGTGCCACCGATTTAGTCGGTTTGTTGCGGAAGGAAGCAAACCTGCAAGTACGATCAACTTCGGGTAATTCAGCAAGAGCGTCGGTTTCCATGGGTGGTTTTGGGGATAACGCGGGGCACAGAACTTTAGTTTTATTGGACGGACACCGGTTGAATGCTTTTGATCTGTCACCAATCAACTGGCACTCTATCCCACTCTCTATGATCAAATCGATAGAGGTGATTCGTGGAGCACAGTCCGGTACCTATGGTAACCATTCGATTGGTGGCGTAATCAAGATTAATACCAAGCTACCCAATGAAAAACCATCTGGGTCATTGGAGATAAGTGCCGGGAGTTTTGACTCCTTTAAAACAAGTGGGGCCTATTCTCAAAGATTGGGGGAAATTGGACTGACGATTTTTGGAGAGCGGGCAGAATCGGATGGATACCGAGTGAATGGAGATCATCAGACAGATGCCGGTGGGGTGAGGCTGGACTGGGGAGGCAAATCCGACTTTCGGGGTTACCTCTCTTGGAGTTTGTCGAATAGTGCTTTTGGTTTACCCGGAGATTTGAATGCCAGTGCTTTAGCTGTTGACCGGAGGCAAACCAAGGATTCCAACGCCAATGATAGAGGAGAGGAAAAGTCTTCCCATGGAAGGGTTGGACTTACCTATGGGATCAAAGATAATTGGAGCTTGGAAAATAGGTTTGGATACGAAGATCGTAATCTGGCAGCTGATATGCCTAGCCAGTCAGGATATCTTTCGAATGCTGATTACAAAACATTTTCCTACAGCCCGATTCTGCATCACCATGCTGAGGAGTTGGATTATTTGATAGGCATTGACTACTTCAAGGGTGAGATGGACCTCAATGCTAATTACACCGATTATAACGGCGACGCTAGTCGAGATTATGAAAGAACAACAACCGCCTTTTTTACATCGATTCGTCATTCCATTTCAGAAAGATGGGATTGGATCGGGAACCTAAGGTATCAAAAGGGGGAGAATGAACTGGCGTATGCAGGAACAACATTGCGGGATGTAAATGATGAAGATTGGGCTAGCGGTGTTGGATTAGTTCGTAAGTTTGGAGATGAAGGCAGGATTTACACTTCTGCCCGTCGATTTTTTCGCTATCCGTCTGCAGATGAGTTGGTTACCTTTGGCTCTTCCTTTCCTTGGCCTCCTATTAATCATCCAAATTTAGTTCCAGAAAATGGATATGAAGTCGAATTGGGATTCGACTTGAATGGAAAGAGCATTTTGCTAAGCGGGCGAGTATTCAGGCAATGGATGGAGCAAGAAATTATTTTTGATAACGTCTCTTTTCAAAATGTTAATTTGGATGATACTGGACGGCTTGGCTTGGATTTATCTTTAATTTGGGAATTAGCTGACTACGCAAGCACAGGAGTAAACTACGAATTTGTTCGTGCTGAAATCGAGAAAGGAACTTACAGAGACTCGAAAATACCTTTGGTATCTGAATCGCTTATGAGGCTTTTCCTTGAATTACAACTCTTAGAATCCTTATTTTTTAATATTGGAGGTTCCTATGTCGGTGGAAGTTTTGTGGGAAACGATTTGTCCAATGGCGATAATAAAATGGAAGATTATTGGTTATTTGATCTTGGGGTAAATTATGAATTATCAGAGGGTGCCATTCTTTTTGGTGGTGTGGAGAACTTATTGGATCAGGAGTACTTGTCTACCGCTTATGGCACAGCCTTGTATCCGGGGGAGGGCAGGAAAGCGACAGTTGGTCTGAGCTTTTCCTTCTAAGCTATTCGCTCATCCACACTCTGGGCATATTCCGTACAACATAACCTCGAAACCCTGCACATTAAATCCCTTTGGGACTTTGGCAGGAGGAGTATCTTGTGTCGTATCTGCCAATGCATAAAGCTTATCACAAGATCGGCAGGTAAAGTGAACCTTATCTTTGCCGTCAACCCATTCATAGCGTGGAGGTTGCCCTGGATAGTCTACCCCTACAACTTGCATTGATTCGGAAAGTGCTTTTAAATGACGATAAATGGTGGCGATTCCAAGCTGGGAAATATTTTGGGACGCGAACTGATGAATTTCTGATGGAGTAAGTGGGCGACCCGCAGAGCGAATCACCTCTGTTATGACTTTTGCCTGCTTGGTGTTTCTTTTCATCCAAAAAAAGAAACACTATTTGCCCCTGTGAGCATTTTTAGTGCATTCGATGGTTTTGTTCTTAAGAGTTTGTACTTCTTTTTTGATCTCCGCAAAGGTCGGCTTTTCCATCCGGTCAATAAATAGAACTCCGTTTAGATGGTCGACTTCATGCTGTATGCATCGTGCCAGCAAACCGTCGCATTCGAGGGTGTGTTCAACGCCATCCAAGTCCTGATAGGTTACGACGATTCGTTCGGGGCGGGCAACATCTGCATTGATCTCGGGAAAGGACAGGCAGCCTTCCTCGTAGTAATATTCATCACTGGGTAAAGTCTTTACAACTGGGTTGGCGAGAGAAAGCGGCATGATTAGAGAGGAGGAGAGTGGTTTCCCGTCCATTATGCAGGTCGTTGGATATTCTGGATGATCTGGAACTTCCATCACGCAGAATTGAATTGCTTTTCCAATTTGTTGAGCCGCTAAACCAATCCCTTCGGAAGCATGCATGATTTCAAGCATATCTTGGGAAAGCTTGGAAAGGTGATCATCAAACTTTTCAATTTTGTGACCTTTTTGGCGTAAGACAGAATCTCCAAAATAGCGTATGTATAAACTCATTTGTAAAAACTATGGACTAAAATGAAGATGAATTAAATTGAAATTGCATTGAATCAAGGAATTCTAGATAAAGGTATCCCAATTTGGATATGGCAAACAAGATAAAGTTGGGTGGAATAATTTTTCTTCCTTTAGCATTGATTTTAGGAATCCTTGGTTTGGGTTCGCCGGTGTATTTTGCAACCGTTTCTGAGCGTTCTTTGTCTGATGTTGGACTTAACACCAAGACTGTCGACGAGGAAATGGTCCGACAACTCCGTCAAAATAATATTGGTCCTGCTGAAATGCTTTTGCCTTTGGCTTCGGTAAGTAAGCGTCAAGATTTTGCCGATGCCATTGATAGTAAGCAAAAAGCTCACCCTGAACTATCCATATCAGGAGGCGGTAGTATTTTTGATATGCTTACCTTTAACGAATATTTCGGGGGGTTAGACAAATACAACTTGGATAAAGGAAGGTTTCAGGCTTTTTTTGTTTACAATCGTGCTACTTCAAGAGGTGATCTTTGGGATCGATTGCGCGATAAGAGTTCCAATGATAATGTTCAGGCTTTACTTCGTTCAATTCCTGTGGATGGACGTCCTGGTTTTTTCTGGAATAAGTTGATCAATGAGCCTCTCGTTTTTGCATTTCCAGGGGTAAAAGTAGCCAAGCTTACGGATTATCCATATTTTTCAGGTCGTAAAGTCCTTCTTTCGGTTGGTTTGCGCGGACCAGAGGTTTTCGAAGGAAATGTAACAGAGGCTCAAGTCCGGGACCTTTGTTTGTCTGAAGCCCGAGCGGCGTTGACTGAATTTACTGGGGATGCGGAGTGGTTTGATGTCCGCAAGGAAGGTAAAGAAACAAATATACGAAGTGTGGATGGAAACTTTAGCCTTCCCAGTTCCTTGAATTTTGGAGACCTGGCTGATCGCTCAGTCATGCTCAAACTAGGTCGAACTAAGGATGGTGGATACGCTGTAATTATTGGAGGAATTGTTAATTCTGAGGGAAAAATGGAAAGCCACGGTCGTTGGCTACCCTATCCAATTCTTGTTCCCATGATGGTTGGTACAGCAATGTCGATCGAGAAGGATTATTATTCTAGCGATACTGCATTTGAGATCGGCAGGCTTTCCCAAAAGGCATTACAGGGTGATCATTCATCCAAGGAGCGAATTCGTTCTTTCTACTGGTCAGCTCACCAGATAGCCCGCAAAATGAACCTTATTCAAATGGCTGAACTTACTCAAAGTTGTCCTGATTTACAGGGCATTTTTGACCTTGCTGCCTTAATTCGTATGATGAACCGCCCGCTTTCTGCTTCCATTGGAAAAGTTAAAGAAGCGAGTCGTGAGGTCGGCTTTTTACCCATGGATAAAAGAGAGGAACGAAGGAATCAACTTCTTGAAATGATTGAGGAAAAGAAAGTGATTCAAGCCAAATTCGAGCATGACTTGCAAATTGTCTACACCTCGACCCTGCTTTCCGGCAATCCTTCGGGAATACTTAAGTTTGTGCGTAATTATCCAGTTTATCAAAAAGATGGTGATGAAGACGCAGTGGAACGAGCCCTTGATGATTTAAAGCTCGCAATGTCACACGGTAAGGGAGCACTTGATCATTTGCTTCTACGCAACAAGCCTATTCATCAAAGTGGGTTAGCCGTTCGTTTGGCCGAGCCCTTGTTTCCGTTTTTTGGGGGAGGATTATTAACGAATTTATCTCATAAACACCGAGATCTTTCTATCACCTTGAAAATTATCCTGTTGGTTGCATCTTTTTTCTGTTTTCTTCTTTTTATCTCTAAAACATTGCCAAAGCCCGGCTATCAGCGATCGAGCAGTCATTATGCTCTGCGCTGGACTCGCAGGTTTTGTGCTTCTGCCTTGTTTGCATTGCTCGGTGTTCTTGCCCTTGAGCCTACACTTTTGCAGACCCCGAGAGGGCAGGTATCCGTAGCCGGGTTTGATTTTGCGCTTGCGAATCTGCTCGCCTACGCCAATGAGGAATCTATGGCGGATCAAAACCTAACTATCGTCACCGCGATCATCGCAGGAGTGTTCCTGCTTATTCAAATTGTGATTTTCATGATTTGCATGTCTCGCGTATCGCAAATCAAAAACGAGGAGCTAAAGTCTGGATTAAAACTTGGACTGCTCGACAACGAGGAAAACTTGTTCGACCTTGGATTGTATATCGGTTTGGGAGGGACCGTGCTTTCTTTGATATTGCTCCTCATTTTAGATGTAAAGCAAGACGCCCTTATCGGTGCTTACACCTCTACCTTGTTTGGGATCCTTTTTGTTGCGGCTTTGAAAATTGTCATAATTCGACCATACCGCAACCATTTGCTGATCAAGCAAGCTGAAGAAAAAGGAGCATGAATCGCAGTCTGCTGCTCGTAGTTTGCGATTTTCTGCTCCTTAGCATTCTTGCTTTGGCACGCTTCGATGTGCCCAAGGATGCCGTAATTGCACAGGATGGGCAAAAAATTGTTTCTAAGGAAGTTGTTGAACGTATATCTGACGGCGAAAACTATGACGATGTTGTTGCGGAACTTGAGGCAACAAATGAGACATTGCTTGAAAATTTGAGCAGCGATAAGGATGACCTATTCGAACAAAAACTTAAATTGGAGGCGGAAATTGCCGAACGCCAAAAAATTCTTGAGCAAAAAGATCAGGAAATTGAATCCAAAGATGCGGTAATTCAAGGAAACGAACAAGCTCTTGATCTTGCAAAAAATGAAGCCGAAAAATTGGAGGCTCAACGCAAAGAAATCGAAAGCAAAAGAGAAGAACTTTTGCAAAGTAATGCAGCATCCAAAAAAGAACTCGAACTTTTGGCCAAAAATTTAGAGCAAGCCAAGAAAAAATCTGAAGAATTAGCTGAATTAAAATCAGAAAAAGAAAGAGAAGCTCAAGCTGCCCGATTGGAATTGGCTGCTTCAGTGGAAAGGGCAAAAGCGCAAGAATTTGCTGCCTCCGAAGCAAGGGCAATGCTGATGGATGAAAAGAAGCGTTCAGATGAACTACTTGCTTCTACTGCCAAAATTGATCAAAAAATTGATAGTTTGAATAAAGGACTGGACGGTGTCGGGCAGGACCTTAAGAATGTTGGGGAGGGGTTGGCCGGGGTAGGAGAGAAAATCTCTACCGTTTCTCAGGATGTTAGCACGGTAAAAGCTGGTGTTTCTCAAGTCGAAAAAGATGTGCAGGAATCGGCAGCATCACAAAAAGAAAACTTCCGCAAACTTAACGAAAGGCAAACCCGCTCGGTTAACGAAATTTTTACCCGTTATGAACAAAATAAGGTCACATTGGAACTAACTTACACGCACAAGTTTGGTATCACCCAAAGCATTCGTGAAGATAAATTCTCCATGGATACTATTCTTATGGTGGATGGGAATTTTGTGTATGCCCTTGTTCATGCAAAGGACAGTCCATTTCGTGTTGAGTTTAACCCGCGTCGTCTTGTATCCGTAACCGGTCAAATTTCGGGCTCTAAGTTGAAGGCCCCCCTGGAGGTCAAGGAAATCGCATTTATGGATGATCCTCGCATGATAATAGTTCCTCTTTATGCAAACCCTCAGGATTTAGTAAAATCTTCAGGTATCGAGCTTTTTCGGGCACCGCAGAATCCATTTTTGTTTGATGATGCCGTCGTCGTAGATGTAAAGGATAGTCGTTTTGGTCAGACTAAGTGCCTTCGTGACGAGAAAGATGGTCGTTATATTGAGGTGGACGAAAGGAGTTTTGCTTTTTTAACCGGTGCATTCAATCCTGGAAAGGGAGATCTCGTATTTTCTCAAAAGGCTGAGTTATTGGGGATTATGGTAAATGGTGATTACGCATTTCATGTTAAAAACTTGGGCGGTCGTATTGAAGGTGGTTCAAGAACTCTTTTAGGGGATTCTTTTGACGCTGATAAAACAAATACCTTACTTCGAGATTTAAAAAAGAAACTTTCTGGATTGAGCAAAAAGTTTAAGTATTAAATACGTGGTTCCTTTACTCCATGTGCCAAGTCATCTAGCTTGAACTGGATGTTTTTTTACCTTTTCACTAATTTGGTTCACCTATGAGTTTTTTGACATCTGCGATCAAGGATCGAGGGTTTGGAAAAGGTTTGATTGATTTGCCAAAGGATTATTCACCTTGGTCCGTTACCTTGGTGCTCATCCTTTTAGCCTACTTGCTTAGTTTTTGGGTCAGGTTGGAGTGGATCGATTACGCTCAGGCAAATTACACAAACGAACAGGGTGAATCCGTTTTCCTTCGTCCCAATATGGTAAAGGAAGGAGTAGCCCTGCCCAATACCCACGACAGTTTTTACTTTGGTAGCATTGTTCAAAAAGCAGCACTGGGCATGCACCAAGAAAACAGTCTCCTCCCTGGTGTATATCAAAATGGGATGATTACGGCACTTCCATATTGGTTAATCAGTCTTTTTCCCGATCTTTCGATCGAGCACCTGCTTTTGTGGTTACCTGTTTATGTGGCTGGGCTGGTTTGCATCCCAATCGTACTAATTGGTAGGTTGTACGGGTGTTCCTTTTGGGGTTTTGCGGCTGCTTGCTTGGCTGGAATTACTCACAGCTATTATAACCGCACTCTTGCGGGGTACTATGATACTGATATCTTTGCAATTACTTCTCCTGCTTTCTCCGTTTACTTCCTCTTGGCGGCATCTCGGAATTTATCGCTTAGATATTTGCTGGCAGCTGTGATTTCTTTGCTCTTAGGCAGGTTTTTTTATGGTTCAATCCAAGCGGTTACCTGTTCACTGTGCATAGGTTTTATGTCCTATCGCATTGGCCTCTCTGTCTTCGATACTTGGCTTGATCGAAAGAGCAGGGTGGGGGGGAAGAAAATATTTGATGGATTGACCACCCCTTTCACTCTTTCGACTATTTTACTAATGTCTTGGGTCTTATTTACCGAAGACTGGTCCTATGGGGGAAGCATTGAACAAAATCCAGAAATGTTTTTTTGGGGATTATCCTTACCAGTTATTTTGCTTATTGCCTCTTTTTCTTCTTTAAAATCAAAAATCCTCAAAATTTATTCATGGCCATCCGTCTCCAAAGCAATGCCCCTTATAGTAACCACTTTCCTCTTAATTGTGGGGGTTGGGGTTTTTCCTTTTATTAATATTGGTCCTTTTTCGGGCACTTGGTCCAAAATTACTGGTAAATTACAAAGCTACTCGATTGTTGGGCAAACGGGTGCGACCATGGTGGCCGATTCCGATTCCCTCAAGTTTTTGGATGTCAAAACGACTATTCGGGAAGCTAGTAAAATCCCTTTCGAGGTGGTACGAAATCGTATCCTTGCAGATACCCCTACCTGTTCATGTCCTCGATGTATGCCCGGGGGGCTTAAAAATGCTAGTTTTGTTATACCTGCATCGATTCTTGGTTTGATCGGGCTTGGACTGCTTATTTTACGCTACTGGGAATTTTGTATCACCCTGCCTTTTCTAGCCATTGCATACAATTGTTTTAAAGGGGCGGTAGGATTGAGGTTTACTGTGCATGTTGGCAACTACGCGGCTATTGGACTAACCTTTTTATTGATCGTTTTAACCTGGGGTGCCGCAAGACTAATTTTAAAAGAAAGGATGAAAAGCGATGTGTTCAAGAAAAGGTCAGGGTGGGTTAGTTTGGGGCTTGTTGCTCTTTTGGTAGCCTTGTTTGCCACCCCCAATTTACAACATGCAGCCAATTATCACTCCCATGTGGTTTATCCGATTAAGACGATGGAGGTTTTAGAGGAGTTAAACAATGCATCGGATCCTGATGACTTCGTGGTTACTTGGTGGGATTATGGGTCTGGATGTTGGTATTATGGAAATACAAGAACTTTCACTTCACCGGCTCATCAAACCATCGATAATTTTTTAAGTTCGGAAATCTTGCGGTCCAAATCTCCCGTTCAAGCTTATAACTTGGCGAGATTGAAAACAGAAACTTTTATCCGTCTACAAAAACAACATGAAATAAAGGGGGGAAGTAATTACTCCACCGCAGTTCAGGCAATATTTCGTGACGGTTCCCCCGAACAACTTTTCTACCAAGGTTTTTTGGCTGATGCCTCTAAACCCGGTTTTTCCCTTCCTCCGAAAACCCAGGAAACCTTTCTTTTCCTGCCTTACGAAATCTTGAGGATTTTTCCTACCATTCTTAGCTTTAGTTCACGTAACCTCTATTTTTCTGGTAATGCAGGAAGTAACGCTTCCAACCTTAGTGAGCCTCCTATGACGATTCTTCGAGGAGGCAGAAGGGAAGGGTCATCCTATGCCTTTAACGGCGGTTATCGATTAAACCGGCGTGGAGATTTGCTAATCGAAGGAACTCAGAATGGAATGATTTCTTACGGACAAGCTTTTGAAATCGACCCTCTTGGCGGACCGGCACGAATGGTTGACTCTGTTTCTGTAGACGGTCTTACAGTTGGATTGAAAAATGACCCTGCTGTGGGCCGGCGTTTGATTCATATCCCTCATCTGAACGAATTAATTATCATGTCTGCGGATACTTTTCGTTCTTCTTTTGCCCGTCGTTATCTGCTTTCACGATTCAATGAAGATGTTTACACCCATCCATTGTTTGAAAAGGGAGCAGATCCTAGGAAGCAACCCTTTTTCACACAGGCTGACTGGGTAACAAGCCAGGGTTCCAAAATTATTCTCAACATGAGAGGTGGCTACAAAATCGAAGCAGATTTATCTCAAAACCTTGCAACATTACCAAACTCGCCCACTCCAATCCCTTTTTCTTTTCATCGCAAGCTTCACGATCCCAAGACAGCTAAACTCATGGATGTACCCTCCATAGAAAAAAAGGGTGCTCGATTTCATCTTATCCAAACTAGTCTACCTTATTTTAGTGGAGACCGAAACTTCAAGGTAACTGAAAGTAGTAAAGAAATAACTGAAATAGCTACGATTCACCGATTGCCTCCTTCTGCCCTTTCATCCTATAATAGAATCGATGAAAGCACTACCCTTGATGCTGGGGATGATCTTGTAATTCCCGGTCTTGGCTACCAACTTGGCCAAGCTTGGTTTTTTATGGACGATGAAGCTTTTCAGAGTGTTTTAGTTCAGGGCTATTTCATGGAAAACTTGGACAATCAATATTTTGAAAAAGTATTTTCGAACGCCTGGGGAAAAGTGTATAAATTTACCATAAGGTAACTTTTATGTATCAATAAAACTTGTTAAGCTAATTACTTGCGTAATAAGCAACCTAAGTTTTAAACTTTAACTATGAGAAACCTACCCTTTCCTCTCTTTCTAACATTCTTGTCTTTGTT
>Ga0209406_1001768_pt1 | contig 15377 bp, 16 predicted proteins | sample COGITO_mtgs_1204_FD_184808 | JGI IMG/M metagenome (GOLD analysis project Ga0209406, IMG submission 184808) | Pelagic marine microbial communities from North Sea - COGITO_mtgs_120426 (SPAdes) (version 2) | ecosystem: Environmental > Aquatic > Marine > Epipelagic ...
AAAAATCTGGAATTTATAAATTAAAAAAAAAACAATAAATGATTGAAGTAATCAAACCGGGTTTGTATTCATCAATTCAGGATAAGGGAAGGTTTGGTTTTGAAAATTATGGTGTGCCTATCTCAGGCTCTATGGATCAATTTTCTGCAATACTTTCAAATAAAATAATCAGTAATAATGATAATGATGCTGTCATGGAAATAACCATGATTGGACCTACTTTAAAATTTAATACTGAAACAACTATTAGCATAACAGGTGCAGATATCAGTCCCTTGTTAAACGGAGAAAGTATAAATTTATTTAAGCCATATATAATTAAAAATGGAGATATTCTTTCATTTGGAAAATTAAAGTCTGGACTTAGATGTTACTTAAGTGTTTTAAATGGATTTAAAACAAAAAAAATAATGAATAGTAGAAGTATGTACACAAATATTACTAAGGAGTTTAGAATTTCAAAAGGAGACATATTAAATTTAGAATCTAAAATAAATTCAAACAATACAATCTCGTTAAATGATTTTGAATACAAAAATCATTTTAAAGGGCCCTACATTGAAGTTTACAAAGGGCCCGAATATGAAAAGCTGTCCATCAAACAACAAACAAACTTATTTAATAAAAAATTTACTGTTTCAAACAAAAATAACAGAATGGCCTACCAAATGAATGAAACCATTGAAAATAATCTGGATTCTATCATAACATCGCTGGTAATGCAAGGAACAGTACAACTTACGCCCTCTGGAGAAATAATTGTATTAATGAGAGATAATCAAACATGTGGGGGGTATCCTAGAATTTTACAGCTTAATGAGAGTTCAATTAATAAATTATCTCAAAAACACATGAATGATAAAATAATATTTAAATTAATCTAATCATTTTTAGATTATTTAAACTTTGTTATTTTTTTTTTCTAACTTCCTTTGAATTATAAAATCTACTTATGAAAAAAATTATATTATTATTTAGTCTATTTGGACTTATTGTTTCTTGCGCGGATACCAAACCATGTGATGAGCCTACAAATGGTTTTATCACTGGAACAAATCAAACAGTAATGCTTGGAAGTGAAGCTACTGTAGAAGTGTTTAAAACAATTGATAAAGCTTGGTTAGAAAGAGATTACTACACATTAAAAGCACATCTTTCCGACGAAGGAATATACAGACATGCTGACGGTAGCATTTCTAATAACGGAGACGAATTTATTGCTTCAATTGAAAAAGATTATCAAGACACCATTGACAAAGGTGAAAAATGGGGTTGGACAACTAACTTTGCATTTGCTGCAAAACCAAGTGCTTCAGATGATCCAGCTAATACAAATACTAATGGAGAATGGATTTGTGCCAGATTTACTTCAGAAACAGCTGTTTATGATGAGTGGTATCAAATTGTTGATGGTAAATTAGTTGATTGGACATCATCTAAAAGAGAAATAAAACAATAAAATTAAAATCATAAAAAAATATTTTTACTTATACTAATTGTTACATTAACAAGTTGCACCAATACTGGAGTCACAGTGACTTTTGATGATGAAAAATCAAATGCTATTAGAACACATTATGAAAATTATCTAAATAACGATATGGACGGACTTAAGTCACTATGGGCATCAAATTTAGAAGTTTTCTTGAACAGTACAGAAGCTATCAGTACTGATGAACTTGTTGTTTTATTACAAGCTCAACATGCTACTTTTGATCCAATTACTATGTCATGGGGTCAAAATGAACAAGAAGATATTGGACAATGGGTTGAAACTACTACCTGCCCTGCTGGACCAGCTAATGATGCGGTTACCGTTACCCAAACTTGGTTTAATTGGAATGCTACTAGTAAGTTGACTGGAGAATCTATTAACCTACCTGCTCACATTAGTTTTCTTTGGAATGAGGATGGAAAGATCGCTCAAGAATTCCACAATTATGATACAGGTGAAATGACCGCTGCCATTGAAGCAGCTCAAGCTGCCTCAGCCTCTGAATAATTCTTTGTTCAAATAATATTAACAAATAAAGCCCTAAACTCTAGGGCTTTTTTAGTGAAACCTTTTATTTAAAATGAAGTTTTGAAATTTTTCCATCCCCAGCTGCATAAGCAGTAATTTCGTCCAAAAATCTAATGGTATAAAAACTCTCGTTACTTACATGTTCCCATGAATTTCCTCTGTCATTTGAAATATCAATTCCATCAAAACCAACGGCTACCAGAGAGTTTCCCCTGCTATTTGGGAAATACTGAACACAGCTTCTATATCCTGGGTCTTTGTTATTAGCAACTACTTTCCAAGTATTTCCACCGTCGCTCGTAATAATTTTATTTGATGTATTTTTATGTGGTTTAGTGTAATCCCCTCCAATGGCGAACCCATTATATTCATCATAAAAATCAATACTATAAATTCCAGTTGTTGATTCTCCTTGAACAATCGGCGTATCGATTATTTTCCAACTTTTTCCTTTATCATCCGAAAAATATATTCTACTATTGACTCCGCCACTTGCCAGCCAAACTTTATTGTTAACTATTGAAATATTTGTATCACTTGCAGCAAAAAAACCTTCGTTAGTCAAAGGTTCATTAAATAAGTTACAATCTAATTTATTCCAATTATCACCTCCATCTCTTGTAATTAAAACACTAATACAACCGTCCATGTAATCCCCCACTGCTAATCCCTCTTTTTCATTCCAAAAATCTATAGAGTCATAAAAAACCTTATCATTTTTTTCTCTGTAGACAACCTTTCCGTTTTTAAAAAGCAGTGCAGGATTTCCAATGGTTATTGTAAATATATTTTTATTAATTACTGCTAAAGATCTCACATTAGGGTTTAAAATAGAGTCAATTTTTGATCTGTATTGAACTACGTTAATTAAGTCTGTTTTATCATTAGTAAATGAATATATTTCACCCACAGATGAAGCATTGTAAACCATATTATCGTTAATTTCCAGAGCTCTAATATTCAAAGTTGAATCTAATAAAATATGGTTAACGTCTACTTTTGAAAACTTTATGGGAATCTTTAAATAATTAGTCTGACAACCATTTAATAAACTCAGTGAAATTATCAGGAAAAAAAAATTTGTTAAAAGAATTTGTTTTGAAAACACATTAATCAATTTTATATTTAAATTTAAGATAATAAACCCAATAGTTACAAATGAATAAAATTTTAAAAATATTACTAATTTTTACTATAATTAGTTCTGTAGGATGTAAAGAAAGTACCAAAAAACCTAGAATTGCTATAGCAGGATTAGCTATAGAATCAAGTACCTTTTCCCCAGCTAAAACAATTGAAGAAGATTTTAAAACTAGAATTGGTGATGATGTATTTACATTTTATCCTTTTTTATCTCAAGATTCGATTTACAGAAAAAGAGCTGAGTGGATACCAACATTAAGAGGGCATGCCCTTCCTGGGGGTATTGTTACAAAAGAAGCCTATGAATCACTTGTGAATAAAACCTTAACAATGCTTAAAAAGAATATGCCATATGATGGATTATTCTTTGACATACATGGAGCAATGAGTGTAGAAGATATTGATGATCCGGAGGGGGATTTTATTAAGAAAATTAGAAATGTTATTGGTTATGAAACTTTAATTTCAACATCAATGGATCTTCACGGAAATGTTTCTTTAGAATTAGCAGAAGAAACTGATTTAATAACTTGTTACAGAATGGCTCCCCACGAAGATGCTTTGGAATCGAAAAAAAGAGCAGTAGAAAACCTTTTAGAAAGATTAGAATCGAAAAAAGGAAAACCACATTATAAAGCTAGAATTGAAGTTCCAATTTTACTACCAGGTGAAAAAACTAGTACTAGAATTGAGCCTGGAAAAAGCTTATATGCAAAAGTAAATCCCATTACTAAAAGCCCTGGTATTATAGATGCAGGAATTTGGCTTGGATATCCTTGGGCAGATGAGCCAAGAAATCATGGGGTGATAATGGTTACAGGTGATAATAAAAACGCTGTAGGTCAAGCGGCAGAATATCTTGCGGAAAGTTTTTGGTCAAGTAAAGATGAATTTGAATTTGTGGCTCCTGTTGCCTCATTAAATGAAAGTTTAAATTTAGCTTTAGATAGTAAAGAAATTCCTTATATCATTAGTGATATGGGAGACAATCCGACTGCCGGAGGTGCTGGAGATGTAACGTGGACATTAAATGAATTGTTGAAAAAAGAAGAGTTCAAAAAGAGTGATGGTCCAAGTGTAATTTACGCTTCAATCCCTGGTCCCGAGCTAACCAAAAAGGCAATTGAAATTGGTATTGGTAATGAAGTTGAAGCGTTTGTAGGTGCACAAGTTGATGATCGCTACTCCCCTCCCATAAATATCAAAGGTAAAATAACAGCCATTAAACAAGGGGATAAATACGCAGAAACTGAAGTTGTGGTGCAATGTGGAAGTATTAATATAATTGTCACAAAAAAAAGAAAACCCTACCACAAACTATCAGACTTTACTGAGTTAAATATCAATCCCAATGAATCCAATATTATAATTGTAAAAATCGGCTATTTGGTTCCTGAGCTTTATAATATTAATAAAGGATGGACAATGGCATTAACACCTGGTGGAGTTGATCAAGACTTAGATAGGCTAGATTACAAAAGAATAAAACGACCAATGTTTCCTCTAGATAATTTTGAAAAAAAACCAGATTTAAGTGTGAAAATAGTTAATATTTCAATGAAAAAGTAAAGATTAAAATTTATTTTTTTTTAAAAGAAGCAAATAAAAATTCTTGGAAAGTACCAAATGGTGTTTTATGATTTGAAATAAAATGGCTGTTAATATCGAATGAATCTTCAAAAGTTTTTTCAATTAACTCTTTACTGTATTTAATTACATCAAGTCCACTGCACTTTTTGGGACCATTTGAAGAAAATGATGCTATAATTAATTTTCCATTATCGTTAATATAATTAGAGGCTAGTGAAATGTAATTTTTAATATGTTTTTCACTAGTTAAAAAATGAAAAGCAGCTCTATCGTGCCATAAATCATATTTTTTCGTTGGAACGAATTTATTAATATCTGATACAATCCAATTAACCCCTAAAGATTTTTTTCCAAGTCTTTGTTTTGCTTTTTCAATAGCACTCTTTGAAATGTCAAGTACATCAATATTAGAAAAACCCAATTCGATAAGATTATCAACTAGTCGACTCTCCCCGGCTCCAACATCAATTATATTAGCATCTAAATTGAGATTTAAAGATTTAATTAATTCAATTGAATCTATGGGAAGTTTTTGAAACCAGCTAACTTCATTTTCACTTTTTTTAGAATGAACATTTTCCCAATACTCCTCTTTATTATTATTAAACATATCTAAAAATATAAATAATAATTGTTTATAAAAGTTTATATATTATTTAATTTGTGTTACATTCGCGTGAAATTTATTAAATATATATTATGAAAAACGGAATTGTAAAATTCTTTAACGGATCCAAAGGTTATGGTTTTATCAAAGAAGAAGGTATTGAAAAAGACCACTTTGTACATGTATCAGGACTTATTGACAGAATCGATGAAAACGATAAAGTTGAATTCGAACTTGAAGAGGGTCCTAAAGGAATGAGTGCTATTAATGTAAAAAAAGTAGACTAAGTCTAATTACATTTCACTCAAAACTAGTTCAGAATTTAATTTCTGATCGCTTAACTCGGCTATTCCAGATAAAATGGAGAAATTTAATAGGAGCAGTATGTTTCTTATTACTCGCTCTTATTTTTTTTGATTTAGCCGTTTTTTATTTAATAGTAATTAAGCTATAATGTGCTGTAGCAATCAGCCCACCCAGTGCAGGTCCTACTAAATAATACCAGAGATAATATTTCGAAACTCCATCACCAATAAAAAGGTGGCTTAAAGATACACCAACAGATGTGGCAGGGTTGAAAACTCCTCCAGAAGTTTGTATTGCTGAAAACAAGCCAACCATAAAAGCTGAACCTAAAACCAGTCCATAAAAAGAATTATTTTTTAATTTTGGATGAGAAGTAACGGTTAAAAAAGCGTAAACATATAAGTAGGTAAATAAAACCTCATGTCCAAGAATTTGATAAACAGTTGCCGATAAATTTGGTTGAACTTCCATTGTTACTGAGCTAAGAAAAAAAACAGCTGAACCTGCTAATGTAGAGCCTAGTATTTGAAAAATTATATAATTTATTGAATCAAAAAGAGAAATTTCTTTTCTAAAAAGCATAGCCAGAGTAACAATAGGATTATAGTGAGCTCCAGAAACATGAAAGCCTAAATAAATTAAGACCATTAACCCAAATCCAATAGCTAAAGGATTGCCGTTAATTCCGATTATTAAAACCAAGAAAAAAGTTCCAAAAAGTTCTGTTAAGTAGTTTTTCATAATAATAAAAATATAAAATATTTAAATATTTGATTCAATTTTTTTTGTAACCAAATAAACTCCAGTAAAAATTAGAAGCATTCCTATGACATTAATGATTGTTAGTGAATCATTTTCTGTTGTTAGTGCATAAACTATACCTACAATAGGCTGAAAGTAAACAAACGAACTTACAGTTGAAGCTTTCAATGTTGATAAAGCATAGGCGTTCAGTAAATAGGTGAAAAAAGTAGTACCTACCACCACATATATCATTGGAAGTACGGCTTGTTTAAGAGGTAAATTTACCCAATCTACAGAAATGAATTCCTGTACAGTAATTGGAAAATTCATTATAAATCCAAATAAAAACAACCATCTAAAAAGTGTAATAATATTATATTTTTCAACAAGCGGTTTAACAAAAATCAAATACAGCCCATAAGTTGAAGAATTTAAAACAAACAGTAAATTTCCAAGCGGAATGTTGGGTGCATTATATCCAGAGACAGGACTATAGAGTATTAAAATAAGTGCTCCAAAAAAACCTGCAGAAATTCCAAGCATTTTAATTAAGCTGACTTTTTCTTTTAAAATAATTACTGAAAAAGAAAAAACAAGAATGGGAACAACGGTAATCAAAACAGAACTATTAATTGGAGTTGACAATTCTAATCCTTTAAAAAAAGCAAGCATATTAATAACCATCCCTAAAAACGAACACAAAAGAATTCTTGGCCAATCTTTTCTATCTATTTTTTGATTTTTAAAAAAAAGGCTTAAAATCCAAAACAAAATAGCAGCCCCTAGAACCCTTAAAAATATGAAGCCAAAAGGTTGAATGTAAGTTGGCATTACATTTTTGGCAATTGTATGATTAAAACCATAGATTAATGTTGCTCCAAGTGCAGCCAATAATCCTAAAGTTCTTTTATTCATTTAACATATATTTACAATTAAATTATCGCAAACTTAAGCCTATTAATTATAATATAAATGAAAAATAATTTTATTAATTATTGTCTTTTTTTCTTTCTTTTTTTCACTTCCTGTCAGTTTAATAATTATGAAACTATTGATAAGAACATTCGTTTTCGTCAACAGATAAAGACTGGAGAATTTTTAAAACTATCAAAAGGATTTACTTACTATGAAATAAAAAACAAGGAAGCTAAAAACACTCTAATTTTTATCCATGGTTTTTCAGTCCCCTCTTATATTTGGGATGACACTTTCAAATCCGCATGTAAAAAAGGATATAAATCAGTTAGGTTAGATTTATATGGTAGAGGTTATTCTTCCAACTTGGATTCAGATTATACAGATGAACTTTTTGCTAACCAAGTAATCGAGCTAATGAACGAACTAAAAATTGAAAGAGCTACTTTCTTAGGGTTATCAAACGGAGGAAGAGTAATTTCAAAAATTGCTTATTTAAAACCTGAACTTATCCAAAAATTGGTATATGTTTCATCCTCTAGTTTTCAAGAGCATAAACCCATAAATGATACATCGGTTAGTGGAAAAGAAATTAATGATTTCATTAAAAATAATTATCCATCAATTTCAAAGGGTCAAATGCTAGATTTTAAATATCCACAAAAATTTAAAGGTTGGGATGATAAGTATGAACAATTATTACAATATGAAGGCTTTGCAAGAGCGCTCATATCAACAAGAAAGAACCACGTTAATTTAGATTTAGAGAATAAATTCATAAACGATTCTAACATTCCACTATATACTGTGTGGGGAGATAGTGACTCTGCTGTTGTTTATAATAATTTCAAAAACAAGTTAAATAAATTAATGCCTAGAAGAATTGAATACTTTATTTCAAATTCCGGTCATCTGCCAAATATGGAAAATTCTGTAGAATTTGAAGATATACTTTACAATAAAATTTTAAAAGAAAATTAATTTATATATTAACTTTTTTAAAAAGAATTATAATAATATGAAAAACATACTTTTAATTAATTTATTACTCTTTTTGAGTTTTACAATTTCTTCTCAAACTTTTAATACGTCACTTAATAATCAAAATTCGCAATTTCAAAAAATAATTAAAGATGTCACTTATTTTAAAGTAGATCAAAGTACCGAAATTGATGGTAGTCGATATTACTATAAAAAACCACAAGAGGCTGTAATTAATTTAATTGATGGTTACCAACCAATAAGAATGAAAGCCAATTATAATATAATTGATGAAACAATTGAGGTTGAATCTGATGAAAAAATACTAAACATTAAGCCCGGAAAGGTAAATTTCATTGCCTTTAAGGATGCTAATTTTATTGTGTTTCAAGGAAACTTTTACAAAGAGATTACAAAAAATAGTAATTTTTCTTTAATTAGAGCAGTCATATTAAAAACTATCGAACCAGAGTACAAAGTAGGAATCGTTGAAAAACCAAATCTAAGATTTAAAAGAGACGACGAAGTCTATATACAGCAAGGTGAGAAGAAAAGAATGATTAAGGTCAGTAAAAAATCTATCGTTTTACTGTTTGATAATTCTAAAGCCTCTCAAATAAAGAAATTTATGAAATCAAACAAAATATCTATAAGAAAAGATGTAGATTTAAAATTATTATTTGATAATTTTAAAGATGATATTAAGAACATAAGATGATTGAATGGCACAAAAAATATGTTGAAACAACTTTAAAAAGTTGGAGTATATCAACTTATCAAGCGTAATGGATTTCTTTTTTAAAAGGTATAATTATTGGAGGAGCAATCGTTTATTTCTATTTATAATTTAGCTTTTATCATTAAATAATGATGGGGCCTTTTTTTTAATTAAATACCCGTTTTTTCTTTCAAAATAAGGAACTTCGTGTTCTATAATTCTCACCCCCAAATTATCTTCTAGCCATTGTGCTGCAATATGACGATGACAAAATTTAGTTTTTCCACAGTGACACATCATAACAGGTTCAAAATTTCCAGTTATAAAATTTAGGTGCTCTAAAACATTTTTTGGATCTAGTTCACTGAGTTGTTCATTATATAAAACTAAAAACCTTTCTTCGCTAATTAGTTTTTTCTTTAACAAATTAATCAATTTAAAATTTGGTGCAAGAGCCTTGTATTCAAATTTTACTTCACTATTATTTGAGGGATACAATGCTATGGAAACTGCCCCTGGTATTTCGTTTTTATTTAATATTTTAAAACTAGCTGTTTTGATATTTTTTTTTATAAATCTATGAAATTTTCGAAATTATCAAAATTACATTATTAACATTCTGTGCGGTATTTTTTTATCATATTAATAATTTTAGAAAAAGATAATTATAAATTTCATAAAATTCAAGTAAGAAAAGTTTGTTTTTTAACTTTATTTTAACATATTTGTTATAATAATCAAAAATAAACTTATGAAAAGATTTAAATCAATTATTACACTAACTCTGTTGTTTTTGGGGTATTTAGGTTTTGCTCAAAACGAAATCACCGGTAATGTTTCCGATGATAATAGTTTAGCACTTCCTGGAGCAACGGTAGTTGTAGAAGGCACTAGTAATGGTGTTACTACTGATTTTGATGGTAATTATTCAATTACTGCATCTTCTGGTGACGTTTTAGTCTTCAGTTTTGTAGGATTTGATTCAAAATCCGTCACCGTTGGAAATTCAAACAAAATTAACGTAATGCTTAACACAAGTAATGAACTTGATGAGGTAGTTGTTACTGGTATTACTACTAGAGATCGTAAAAGACTAACTAGTAGTGCCGTAGTAATTAGCTCCGAGCTTATTGAGGGAGTTGCTTTAAGTTCTCCCGATCAAGCACTTCAAGGTCGTGTAGCTGGACTTAGGGTTACAACTCAATCTGGAACTCCTGGAGCTCCTCAAGAGATTAGAATAAGAGGTGAGGGATCTATTACTGGTTCCAATTCCCCTTTATTTGTAATCGACGGGGTTCCCGTAAATAACGGAACTATTAGTCCACTTCTTACTGATATGGGTATTTTATCAATGATAAATGCCTCTGATATTGAAAGTATTACTGTGCTAAAAGATGCCTCTGCTACAGCTCCTTATGGTGCTAGAGGATCTAATGGTGTAATTGTAATTACTACAAAATCTGGATCAGCTGGTGAGGTTAAATATAATGTATCGTCTCAATATGGATTCCAAAATTATGCTATTGATGAAAGACCAATGTTAAATGGACAGCAAAGGTTCACCCTTGGTGCTGAAACTTTAATGAATGATTACGGTTGGACAAAAGATAGAGCCGAAGGATATGTAGCAGCAAATTTTGCTGGTGCTCAAGCCTGGATTGATGGCGGTAGAGTCGATGGAAACTGGGAGGAATTAATTAAGGTTAAAGACGCCCCGTACCAATCATATGACCTTTCAGCTTCTGGTGGATCGGCACAAGAAAACTTCAGAATGTCTGTTGGATACAAAAACACAGTAGGGACATCTGTTGCTACTGATTTTGAAAGTGTTAGTGGATCTTTCACCTATAGAAGAAAAGCTGGAAAAGTAGATATCAACACATCTAATAGAGTTACCAATTCTATTCAAAATGGTATTCACGAGGGAGGTTCATATTTTGGTGCTCCTCAAGCCAACAGAGTATTTATGACGCCTTGGGCGCAGCCTAAAAACGCTGATGGTTCATGGAATATCAATTTACCAACAAGTGTATTTAATACGCTTTATTTAGCTGAAAATAATATTCAGCAAAATGATGGTACTAGAGCCATATCAAACACAAGTGTTACTTATAAAATTAACGATGATTTAAAATTCAGAACACGTTACGCAATTGATTTTGTATTAAGTGTTTCTCACGAATATAGAAATCCAAATCATGGAGATGCTAGAACTGACAATGGATATTCTTATCAAAACACTTCTAGAAACTTTACTTGGTTTAATACTAACACACTAGACTATAACAAAACCATTGCAGATAATCACAACATTGCTGCAACACTTCAAATGGCTTATGGTAGAAGTAAAAACACTTACAATTCATCTGATGGTGAAGGTGTTCCTGCTGAAGGTCTATACTATGTTAGTAGTTTTGGAACTAATCAAAGTGCTACTGGTGGATTTTCAGACTGGAGAGAACTTTCTTACCTAGCTCTTTTAAACTATACTTATAAAGATAAATATGTTGCTGATTTCTCATTCAAGAGAGACGGTTCTTCAAGATTTGCAAGTGGAAATAGATTTGGTAATTTTTGGTCAGCTGGTCTTGCTTGGAACATAACCCAAGAAAGCTTCCTTGAGGGAAATGACTGGATTAACAACTTAAAATTAAGAGCTTCAATTGGAGAAACTGGAAACAATGGTGTTGGATTAAACAGGTATCAATCATTATTTGGATACAGTGCATCTTACAATGATTTGGGAGCTGTGTACCCATCTACTTTTGGAAACTTGCTGTTTTCGTGGGAAAAACAAACACTATATGACATAGGTATTGATTTCTCTGTACTAGGAAATAGAGTATCAGGTAGTATTGGATACTATAATAAAAACACTAATGACTTACTTCAAAGTGTTCCTTTATCAACAACTACTGGTCACAGTTCTCAAACACAAAATGTTGGTGAGGTTGAAAATAAAGGATTTGAAATAGAACTTTCTGCTGATGTCCTTCAGTTAGGAGATTTTACTTGGAATATTTATTCTAATTATGCCTCTAATGATAATACGGTGTTAAAATTAGCTCAAAGAGCTGATGGAACAGATATTAATCTTGATCAATCTTACAATTCAACTAGAGTTGGAATGCCTTTAGATAGCTGGTATATTAGAGGATGGGCTGGAGTTGATCCAGCAACGGGAGACCCTCTGTACTACAAAGGTGGATTAGGAAATGAAGCACCTCCCTATGCTGGTAGTATGGAAGTAGTTAATAGCTACTCTGATGCATCACAAGCTTTCCAAGGAGACAGAATTCCAAAATATTCCGGGGGACTTGGTACAAGATTAACTTATAAAAATTTCTATGTTGATGGAAACCTATATTTTGCAGGAGGACATAAAGTCTTTGAAAGATGGAACTGGTATTCAGAAGCAACAAATTTACTTTCAACAAGATACTATCAAGGTTCTCAAAAATTAATGAACAGATGGCAAAAACCCGGAGACATTACTGATGTTCCAAGAATGAGGTGGAGTACAAGTACATCAGGAACCGGTTCTGGAACTACAACTAGATTTTTAAATGACGGTGATTTCGTAAGACTAAGAGATTTAGCAGTTGGTTATAGTTTACCAAAAAGTATTACTGATAGACTTGGATTTGATAATGTTGGATTCAGTGTTAGAGGAGTAAATTTATTTACTTGGACAAAAGACCCAGACCTACTGGTAGATCCTGAAATTAGATCTGCAGGTTCTTGGGAAATATACACACCACCATTGAAGTCAATCTCTGTTGGATTAAACTTAAAATTTTAATAATATGAAAAATTTAAAAAAATATTTACTATTATTCTTTGCAGCGACAATTATTGTTTCATGTGGAGACGAGGACCTAGAGCCAGTATTATCCCTTGATAAGGATTTAGCTACAGGTATAAAATCAGCTGGTGATTTAGCAAGTGTACTAAATAGTGCCTACGATAGAATGACGGTTTCTGGTTACTACGGAAGAGATCAAATTATTGATGGTGATGTTAGAACAGATAACATGTATTCAAACATGAATTCTGGAAGATTTGCAAATTCTAGCATGGACTACACTTCTCAAGGTTCTGGAGGATGGGTTTCTAAATACAGTGTAATTGCTATTTGTAATATTGTAATTGGAGCTGATGCTGCTTCTTTAACAGGTGATGCAACTGCTATTAACCATACAGTAGGCCAAGCTTATGCGATAAGAGCATTAGTTCATTTTGATTTACTTAAAGAGTATGGTCAGCATTTTATCACTGGTCAAGGTGGCGCTGCATCTTTAGGTATTCCCTATGTTAAAACATATAAAGTACCTGAAAACCTAAGTCCAGCGAGAGGAACTGTTGGTTCAAATGTTGGTGATATTATAGCTGATATTCAAACAGGAATTGGGCTAATGAGTCAATCATTAGATGACACATCTAGTTATATGACTGTAGCTGGTGCCTATGCAATTGGAGCTAGAGCAACATTATATGCTGGTTCAGTTGATCCAGGTCTTTATGCTACAGCTGGAACAATGGCTAAATGGGTTATTGATAACTCAGGAAGATCGCCAGTGAGTGCAGCTGGATTTAAAGCATCTTATGTAACTGATAACGCCAGCAATTCATTATTTGAACTTGCTATGTCAGGAACTGATAATCCTGGAATTAATGGTCTGGCCTACATTTTAAGAGGAACTTCTTATGGAGATGTAAGACCATTATTAAGAGACAGAGACGAGCCTATGACTAATCCAGACCTACAAGATGTATTTGAAGCTGACGCTGCGACAGATGTAAGGTTTACTGTTAATGGAATGATTGGAACTGCTCAAGGTCAAACGACTGTTCTTGGAAAATTCCCAACTATGACTGGTTTAGATAATGTTACAATTATAAGAGTTGAAGAAATGCACCTAATCTATGCAGAAGCAATGCTTAGAGCTGGACAAACTGAGACTGCTACGACTTATTTAAACAACATCCCTGCAATAAGAGGTCTTGGAGCTAATTATTACGCTACTGCTACTCTTGACAATATTCTTTTAGAAAGAAGAAAAGAATTTTATTGTGAAGGATTACGCTACGATGATTTGTTAAGAACTGGTCAAGGTATGCCACTTATAGATAGTAAAAAACAACTTAATGATGATAAAACTGGAACGCCTCCAGCTTATGGCGATTACAATACTGCCAAGCCTATTTATCAATCTGAGTTGAATGCTAATCCTAATATTGTTCAAAACTACGGATACTAATATCTAACTAACCAAGATATTTATTAAAACCCGCTTTTATTAGCGGGTTTTTTCATTTAATATGGACAATACTACACTAACAATCATATGGACGGTAATTGGAATCATTCTCTGTCCCATAATATTAAAAAATAAAGCACCCTACGGACGGCATATAACAAAAAAATGGGGAAAAACAATAAGTAATAAAACTGGCTGGATAATAATGGAGTTACCAGCTTTACTTATTTGCCCAATATTCTACTTTACAAATACAACTAACCTATATAGCTTAAACACTTTTTTTGTGGGACTCTGGATCATACATTACATCAATCGAACAATTATATTTCCTTTTAGAATTAAAACTAAAGGAAAAAAAATGCCATTAGCTATCGCTCTTTCTGCAATTTTTTTCAATACAATAAACGGGTTGATTAATGGGTACTTTATTTCTGCTACTGATTATTCTCTTTTCAATTTACCCCTAATGCTCACTGGTTTTTTTATTTTTTTTATTGGTTTAGTATTAAATATCCACTCAGATAATAAATTAATTTCTTTGAGAGAAAACACACAGGTTAATAACTATACTATTCCAAAAGGCGGATTATTTAATAAAATTTCATGTCCCAACTTTTTTGGTGAACTTACCGAGTGGTTTGGATTTGCAATAATGACTTTTAATATTGGAAGCCTATCCTTTTTTATCTGGACATTCATTAATTTAGTACCAAGAGCTCTGTCTCACCATAATTGGTATAAAATAAATTTTGAAAACTATCCTAAAAATAGAAAAGCAATTATCCCTTATATTTTATAAAAATGAAAAACAATAAAGAAATAGACAATAAGTGGTCAATTAAAGACAACAAACTATCAAGGTCCTTTGAATTTAAAAATTTCATAACAACCTTTGATTTTATGAAAGATATTGCAATCATCTCAGAAGAAATTAACCACCACCCTACTTGGACAAATACATATAATAAATTAGAAATAAGTCTTTACACTCATGATACTGGTGGTTTAAGTGAGTTGGATTACTTGCTTGCAAGGAAAATTGATCAATTATACAATAAACTTAAATAAGTTTAGGGTAATAAATAA
>Ga0209406_1001794_pt1 | contig 15185 bp, 13 predicted proteins | sample COGITO_mtgs_1204_FD_184808 | JGI IMG/M metagenome (GOLD analysis project Ga0209406, IMG submission 184808) | Pelagic marine microbial communities from North Sea - COGITO_mtgs_120426 (SPAdes) (version 2) | ecosystem: Environmental > Aquatic > Marine > Epipelagic ...
ATTTATCTTTAATGTTTCCATAATCTTTTGACCTCATATCTTTGTTGTAAATTATTAGTGATATAGGAGTCCCAGTTGTCTTTCCCTCAAACACACCAGATAAAATTTGCACTTTATCGTCTTCTTTGCGCTGAGTTGTAAATTTTGATTGTCCAGGTTTTCTTTTATCTAGTTCAATTTGTATATCTTGTTCTTTAATACTTATATTGGGAGGACATCCGTCGACTACACAACCTATTGCAGGTCCATGAGACTCTCCCCAAGTTGAGAAACGAAATAGCTTTCCAAAAGTATTAAATGACATTATTTATATTGTATAGATTATTTTGTTTAAATTATGAATGAAAAAAACTCACTTGGCCTCAATAACTGCTTCTTAGATCTAGACGATCCCATTGAATTGTTTAAAGTTTGGATGGATGAAGCAAAAAAATCAGAACCTAATGATCCCAATGCTCTTTCATTAGCTACATCTAATAAGAATAACATACCATCAGTAAGAATGGTTTTGTTAAAAGAGTTTAATCAAAATGGTTTTGTATTTTACACTAATTTAAATAGTCAAAAAGGAAATGAACTTAAAGAAAATCCAAATGGTGCAATGTGTTTTCATTGGAAAAGTCTTTTAAGACAAATAAGAATTAGTGGAACTATAACTCAAGTAGAAGATAGTATAGCCGATCAGTATTATAATTCACGAGGCTATGACAGTAGAATTGGAGCATGGGCATCAAAACAAAGTAAAGAATTAAAAAATAGAGAGGAGCTTGAAAACTCAATTAAAGAGTTTAAGCAAAAATTTGATGATAAAAACAATGTACCAAGACCCAATCATTGGTCTGGTTGGAATTTATCACCAACAAGAATTGAATTTTGGTTAGATGGAGACAGCAGAATTCATGAAAGATTAAATTACACTATTGATAAAAGTGGCAATTGGATAAGATCTTTATTAAGTCCTTAAAAATTTCTAGCTAAACTAAACGAAGTAAGGCTTCTTAAAATAGTTTTTTCTTTTGAATCTTTAAATACTGTAAGAGAGTTTGAAGCAAGATTAATGTAATGTTGAGCTTTTTGATAGCACTCATTTATAATGTCATATTTTTTTATCAAAACAATTATTTTGTTAAAATCATTTTTTTCTCTAAAATCTTTTTTAAAAAATTCAGTTAATAATTTTTTTTCATCAATATCTATTTTTTGAAATAGTAAAATAATAGGTAAAGTAATTTTACCTTCAAAAAAATCTTGACCTATCTTTTTACCAAATAATTTTAAATCAGAATTGTAGTCGAGAGTATCATCAGCAATTTGAAAGGTTAGTCCAAGATTTCTTCCATAGAACTCAAGAGCATCTTTTTCTTTAGAGTCAACGTCAGATAAAATTGCTCCTACTTTTGTTGCAGCTGCAAAAAGCTCAGCAGTTTTTGCTGATATAATTTTTAGGTAAGTTTCCTCAAGCATATCAACCTCACCTTTATGTTGAAGTTGCAAAACTTCTCCTTGGGCAATTTTTGAGGAAGTTGATGACAACAATTTTAAAACTTCCAAATTTCCATCTTCTACCATCATTTCAAAACATCTACTTAATAAATAGTCTCCAATTAAAACTGAAGAATGATTATCCCAAACTTTATTTAATGTATCCTTACCTCTTCTTATGGTTCCCTCATCAATTACATCATCATGCATTAGAGTTGCACTGTGTATTAATTCAACACAAGCCGCTAAATTAATATCTCTTGAGCCTTTGGAGTACCCACATAATTTTGCTGATCCAAGAGTTAATAGGGCACGTAATCTCTTCCCACCAGTTTGAATGTGGTAGTCAGTCATTTTTTGGACTAACTCAACATCACTGGCCAACTTTGATTTTATCTTTTCTTCAGTAAGAACCAATTTATCTTCAACAGAATCTTTAAGCTGAAAGTATGAGTCGTTTATCTGATTTTTAAGCTGAACTACAGTTCCCATAATTAAATTAAATTAATATATTTGGGTTTTATATATTACTTATCAATTGACGCACCTATTTCTTCATTTATAAGTAATTAATATATTCAATTAATAATTCTATAAGGATTAAAAATGTTCTCTTTTTTTAAAAAGAAAAAGACTGTAGCCCATATAAAACTGAGTGGAGTTATAGGAAATGCTGGAAAATTTAAACAAGGTATAGATTTTGCTGGCCAAGAAGAAATTATAAAAAAGGCTTTTTCTCTTAAAAAAGCATCTTGTGTTGCAATAACTATTAATTCTCCTGGAGGATCACCAGTTCAATCACATTTAATTTATAATTTTATTAGACAGGAAGCTAAAAACAGTAAAAAAAAAGTAATTGTATTTGCTGAAGATGTTGCTGCATCGGGTGGATACTTAATCTCATGTGCTGGAGATGAAATTTATGCAAATTCAAGCTCAATCATTGGCTCTATTGGAGTTATTTATTCTTCATTTGGATTTACAGAATTGATTAAGAAAATTGGTGTTGAAAGAAGAGTTCACACAGCTGGTAAGAATAAAAGTACTTTAGATCCATTTTTAGAAGAAAAAAACGAAGATATAGAAAGATTAAAAAAAATTCAGTTAGATTTACACAAAGATTTTATAGATGTAGTAGAAAAAAGCAGAGGAACTAAATTAAACAAATCTGAAGTAGAGCTTTTTTCAGGAGAATTTTGGTCAGGTAGTAAAGCTAAAGAACTAGGATTAATAGATGGGGTAGGTGATGCTCATCAAATTCTAAAAGAAAAATTTGGAAATGATGTTGTTATTAAAAAATTTGAAAAAACTAAAGGGTGGTTAAGTCAAAAACTTTCTTCTTCTAATAACCAAGTGGATCAATTAGCCAACATTTTAGATGAAAGGTCAATCTGGCAAAGATATGGCTTCTAAATTAAAAAAACCAAAACAAAAATTTCAATCATTTCAAGATACAATTCTAAATCTTCAAAAATTCTGGAGTAAACATGGTTGTATTATTTTACAGCCATACGATATGGAAGTTGGGGCTGGTACTTTTCATCCAGCAACTACGCTTAGATCGCTAGGTCCAAAACATTGGAAGGCTGCTTATGTTCAGCCATCAAGAAGACCAACAGATGGAAGGTATGGTGATAATCCAAATCGACTACAGCACTATTATCAGTTTCAAGTTTTGATTAAACCTTCACCAGATAATATAAAAAAATTATATTTAAATAGCTTGTCGGTAATTGGTATTGATCATAATGAACATGACATTAGATTTGTAGAAGACGATTGGGAAAGCCCAACTCTCGGTGCCGCAGGTTTAGGTTGGGAGGTTTGGTGTGATGGTATGGAGATTACACAATTCACATACTTTCAGCAAATGGCAGGATTTGAATGTAAACCTGTATCTGTTGAAATTACATATGGATTAGAAAGAATATGTATGTTTACCCAACAACAAAAAAATGTTTATGACCTTGTTTGGAATGATGAAGGAGTAAAATATCACGATGTTTTTCATCAAGCAGAAAAAGAATTTTCTGCATATAACTTTGAACATGCAAATATTGATAGTTTATTTAAAATGTTTGATATGATTGAGCTTGAAGCTAAATCTCTTGTAGAAAAAAATGTATCACTACCAGCGTATGATCAATGCCTTAAGGCAAGTCACATATTTAATATTTTAGACGCTAGAGGAGCAATTAGTGTTGCTCAAAGGGCCGGATATATAGGCAGAATTAGAGATATTACTAAAGCTGCTGCAGGTATTTGGTTAAATAGTCAAAGCTAGATGTCAGAATTTTTTTTAGAATTATTTAGTGAAGAAATACCTTCGACCCTTCAAAAGAATTTAAGAGAAGATTTATTAAATAGTTTTATTAAATCATTTAATGAAAAGTTTATTTTATTTAAAAAAAGCTCGTCATTTTCAACACCTAATAGACTAATCATTTTATTTGAAGGCCTGCAAAAACAAATAATTTTAAAATCTGAAGAAATCAAGGGCCCAAGTATAAAAGCTCCAGAACTAGCGTTAGAAGGTTTTATCAGATCAAATAATATTTCTAAAAAAGATCTTTTTAAGAAAGCAACAGATAAAGGAGAGTTTTATTTTTTTAAAACAAAATCAAAAAAGCTTAATACTCAAGATTTATTAGAGGAATTGGTGCCTTTAATATTACAAAAAATTCAGTGGAAAAAATCAATGAGATGGAGTGATTTTAGTTTAAATTGGGGTAGACCGTTAAAATCAATTCTCGCAATTTTTGATAGAAAAAAATTAACTTTTAATTTTCATCATTTAACTTCTTCAAATTCAACATTTATAGATAAAGAATTTGAGGAAAAGAAAAAAATATTTATTGATTTCAAAGATTATAATAATTTTTTTAAAAAATTAAATATTATCATTGATCATAATCAAAGAAAAAATTTAATAGAAAAAAAATTAAATGAAATTTCAAAGAAGAAAAATATATTAATTGAAGATAATTCCAAGTTACTTGATGAAGTTGTTGACCTAACAGATCAACCTAACGTTATATTGTGTGAATTTGATAGAAAATTTCTAAATATTCCTAAAGAAATTTTAATGATTACTATGCAACACCACCAAAAATATTTTCCAACTTTTGATAAAAAGGGAAATATTACTAATGAATTTTTAGTTGTAACTAATAAGCATGATAAGAGCGGTTTAATAAAACTTGGAAATGAAAGAGTTGTGGAAGCTAGATTAAGTGATGCTGAGTTTTTTTGGCAAAAAGATAAATCACAAAATTTAGTGAAAAGAGTTTCAAGTCTAAAATCTATGAATTACTTTAAAGGGCTGGGAACATATTTTGATAAAGTTCAAAGAATGAGAAAGCTTGGCGGTATGCTTTCCGATGAATTGTTAATAAGTAAAGACAAGGTTGAACTTTCTGCATCCATCTGTAAAGTTGATTTAGTCTCTGAACTTGTTGGAGAATTTCCTGAGCTTCAAGGAATTATGGGTGGTTATTTTGCAGAAGCACAAGGCTTTGAGAAAGATGTTTGTAAAGCAATAAGTGAACAATATTTGCCAGCTGGATTAAATTCAAAAGTACCCAAAAAGCCATATAGTGTGGCATTATCATTAGCTGATAAAATAGACACCTTAGTTGGTTTTTTTGGAATAAATCAGAAACCAACAAGTTCCAAAGACCCATTTGCTCTAAGAAGATTGGCTTTGGGAGTAATTAAAACAATAGTTGAAAATAAAAAAGATTTTAAAATAAGAGATTTAATTAGTTATTCTACAGGCTTGTACTTGGATCAAGGTTTTGAATTTGAAAATAAATCTCTTCAAAACGAATTAATTAGTTTTTTGATGGATAGATTGAAATTTTATATGAAAGAAGAGAAAATTCGAAGTGATATTATTTTAGCTTCAACAAGTTCGTTTAATTTAGATCGATCAGTGGTTATTTTTGGTAAGGCCAAAAGTTTAAACAAGTTTGTTAATAAACCTAATGGGATCGATTTGATCTCAAGTTACAAAAGAGCTTCAAATATATTAGAGAGTGAATTAAAAGACAAAAACCTTGAATTATCAAATACAACTGACCCTGGTATTTTTAAAACTGAGTTTGAGAAAAACTTATATAAAAAGATTAATGAACTTAGTAAGTATTTTCAAAGTATTAATAAAGATGAGGATTTTGAACAATCTATCAATAATTTAGCTGAGTCCAAAAAAGTAATTTTTGATTTTTTTGACAATGTGATTGTAAACGATGAGGACATCACAATTAAAAAAAACAGGCTGGAACTAATTCAAATGTTATGTAAAACGTTTGATTATTATGTTAATTTTTCTTTAATCGATTCCCTTCAATGAAAAAACTAATTCTAAATTTTAAATCTAAAGATAGTAAAAAAATAAAAAATCCTAAAAATTTTTTAGGGGGCAAAGGTGCAAATTTATCTGAAATGGGAAGAATGGGCCTACCAGTTCCACCAGGATTTACTATTTCAACAAAGGTATGTGAACTTTTTTATAAAGATAAAAAAAAATTAAATAAAAACTTAGTTGCTCAGATAAAAAAAGAATTAAAGATTATTGAAAAAGATGTTGGTAAAAAATTTGGTGATTTAAAAAACCCTTTATTACTTTCAGTAAGATCAGGAGCTAGAGTGTCAATGCCAGGAATGATGGATACAATTTTAAACCTAGGTTTAAACGATAAAACTGTTAATGCCTTAGCTTTAAAAACCTCTAATGGAAGATTTGCTAAAGATAGCTATAGAAGATTTATTCAAATGTATGGCAATGTAGTTATGGGAGTTGAAGGTTATCATTTTGAGGAATTAATCGAAAATTATAAACTTACAAAAGGAGTTCTTTTAGATACTGATCTAGATGAGGGTGATTGGGATGGTTTAATAGATGATTTTAAAAGAACCGTTAAAGAAAAAGCTAAAAAAGATTTTCCACAAGATGTTTACCAGCAATTACTTGGAGCAATTAGCGCAGTATTTTTATCTTGGGAAAGCAACAGAGCAAAAGTTTACAGAAAATTAAATCAAATTCCTGCTGAGTGGGGCACAGCAGTAAATGTTCAATCAATGGTTTTTGGTAACATGGGTGAAGATTGTGCAACAGGTGTTGTATTTACTAGAAATCCTTCAGATGGATTAAACGAAATTTATGGAGAATATTTAATTAATGCCCAAGGTGAAGATGTTGTAGCGGGAACAAGAACCCCTCAATACATAACAAAAAAAGCTAGACAACAGGCAAAAGTAAAAGCTCCATCAATGGAAGAAGTTATGCCAAATGTTTACAAGCAACTTCATAAAATTTTAAAAAAATTAGAAAACCATTACAGAGACATGCAAGATGTTGAATTTACAGTTGAAAATAAAAAACTGTGGATGCTTCAAACAAGATCAGGAAAAAGAACAGCTAAGTCAGCAGTAAAGATTGCTGTTGATATGGTTAAAGAAAAATTAATTTCAAAAAAAGAAGCTGTTCTAAGAATTGATCCTAATTCTTTAGATACTTTACTTCACCCAACTTTGGATGAAAAAAGCTCAATAAATGTAATAGCTAATGGTTTGCCAGCTTCTCCAGGTGCAGCTAGTGGAAAAGTAGTATTTACTTCAGAAGAAGCTGAAAGATTAACTGGGATGATGCAAGATACAATTTTAGTTAGAGTAGAGACATCACCAGAAGATATTCAAGGTATGCATGCAGCTAAAGGGATTTTGACTGCAAGAGGTGGAATGACAAGTCATGCCGCTGTTGTTGCAAGAGGAATGGGTAGACCATGCGTTTCTGGTTCGAGTGAAATTGATATAAACTATGAGAACAAATCATTTAAAACTTCATCAATTGAAATAAAAGAAGGTGAAGTTATAACGATTGACGGATCTACAGGTAGAATTATATCAGGAAGTGTTGCGACAGTTAAACCAGAGATTTCTGGTGATTTTTCAAAGTTAATGTCATGGGCAGATAGCTTTAGAAAATTAAATATTAGAACCAATTCAGAGACACCAAAAGACACAAAAACTGCTAAAGATTTTGGAGCAGAAGGTATTGGTCTTTGTAGAACAGAACATATGTTTTTTGATGAAGAAAGAATTTTATCTGTTCGTGAAATGATTTTATCTAAAACTAAAGAAGATAGAGCCAAAGCACTTGAAAAACTTTTACCTCACCAAAAAAAAGATTTTGTAGAAATTTTTAAAATTATGAGTGGGCTACCTGTTACAGTTCGTTTGTTAGATCCACCTCTTCATGAATTTTTACCTCGTACTGCAAAAGAAATAAATGAAGTGGCAAATGTTGTAAGTCTTCCAGTAAAGGAAGTTGAGTCTAGAATAGAGGAATTGCATGAACAAAACCCAATGTTAGGTCATAGAGGTTGTAGACTTGGTATATCTTTTCCAGAGATTTATGAAATGCAATGTAGAGCTATTTTTGAAGCATTAGCTGAACTTAAAAAGAAAAAAATTAAATCAGCATTTCCAGAAATTATGATCCCTTTAGTGTCTACTGAAGCTGAAATTAAAATAATGAAAGATCTAGTAATTAACATTGCTAGTGAAGTTCAAAAAGAACATAAAATCAAAATAAAATTTATGGTTGGAACAATGATTGAACTTCCAAGAGCCGCAATAAAAGCAAAAGAAATTGCAAAACATGCAGAGTTTTTTAGTTTTGGAACTAATGATTTAACGCAAACAACATTTGGAATTAGTAGAGATGATAGTGGAAAATTTTTAAATGATTATATAGATAATAAAATATTTTCAATTGACCCATTTGTTTCAATAGATGATGGGGTTGCAGATTTAGTTGAAATCGCTGTTGAAAAGGGAAAAAGCCAAAATAAAAAATTGAAACTTGGAATTTGTGGAGAACATGGTGGTGACCCTAAAAGTATTGAATTTTGCTCTAGAGTAGGTCTAAATTATGTTTCTTGTTCACCTTACAGAGTCCCTATTGCAAGACTAGCTGCTGCTCAAGCAGAATTAAAAAAATAAATATATTTAAATATTGAAAAGGGGCGTTCTGTTGCCAGGTGCCCCGGACCCCGTCTACTTAATTAACAAAGTTAATTAGGCAGCAAGTGCGTAACTTTCGTTAGCAATTATAAATTTGCCCGTCACGGTGGAACAATCCCGAACGAAAGAATAGCCTTTAGTCACCCGTCGAATCTAGTTCACCCCCATAAGTTGTAATGGTGGAGGTGGTGGGTACTGCCCCCACGTCCGCAATGGTTATTACGAAATTCGTTTATCGTCGTAGTTGGAAAACCAACATTATTAATATAAAAGGAATTACAACAGATTCAATAACAATCATGAAATTAACTAAAGAACAGGCAGACGAAATAAAAAATCAACAAAGTCAGAGCAATCCAACAAAAAGGGTTACTGCTCCAGAACTTGAAAAGATTTTATACGAAGCAATTCCAGCTTTAGACCATGGTTTTGTAAGAGTAGTTGATTATATGGGTGATGACACATCTATAGTTCAATCAGCTAGAGTTTCATATGGTAAAGGAACTAAGCAAGTATCAACTGATAAAGGTTTGATAAAATATTTAATGAGGCATTGGCATAGCACGCCATTTGAAATGTGTGAAATCAAATACCACATTAAACTTCCTATATTCATTGCAAGACAATGGATCAGACATAGAACAGCAAATGTTAATGAATACTCTGCAAGATATTCAATACTTGATAAAGAATTTTATCTACCATCACAAGATAATTTGGCTGCTCAATCTACAAGCAATAGACAGGGTAGAGGAGATGTTCTAGAGGGTGAACAAGCCAAAGAAGTTTTAGAACTTTTGAAAAATGATGCTGAGAGAACTTATGATAATTATGAAACAATGTTGAATGAAAGATTTGATGGATCAACTATTGATGAAAATAAAAAAGGACTAGCCAGAGAACTTGCAAGAATGAATTTAACATTAAATACTTATACCCAGTGGTATTGGAAAACTGATTTATTAAACTTAATGAATTTTTTAAGACTTAGAGCTGATAGTCATGCACAATATGAAATTAGAGTTTATGCTGATATCATGTTGGATACTGTTAAAAAATGGGTTCCAATTACTTATGATGCATTTATGGATTATAGAGTTGGAGGAACTGAAGTTTCAGCTAAAGGAAAAACAATTATTCAAAAACTAATTAAAGGTGAAAATGTTGATGTTGAGAGTTCTGGCCTTTCCAAAAGAGAATGGAACGAATTGATGACTGCTTTTGATCTTAAAGATAAGTTGATTTAATTTTATTTGCAAAATCTAAATATATTTTTGAAATTTCATGTTCAGGATTAGCCTCAACAATAGGCTTTCCTTCATCACCACATTTTCCAACTTCAGGATTAATAGGTATCTCGCCTAGAAATTCTTTTTCAAATTCTTCTGCAGTTTTTTTAACACCACCTTCACCAAAAATTTTATATTTCTTGCCATCATCTCCAGTGAAATAACTCATGTTGTCCACCAATCCTAAAATTTTTACTCCTAGTTTATCAAACATTTTAATACCTCTTTTAACATCTAATAAAGCTACTTCTTGAGGAGTTGAGACTATAATTGCACCATCCATTTTTATTTCTTGAGAAAAAGTTAACTGTGTATCACCAGTTCCTGGAGGCATATCGACAATTATAAAATCTAAATCTTTCCAATTAACTTTTTGAGTAAAAGTTTTAATTGCACTGGTCACCATAGGGCCACGCCAAATCATAGGCGTTTGTTGATCGGCTAAAAAACCTATGGACATACATTGAATGTCATATTTAATTATTGGTTCTAGTTTTTGACCATCGCTTTTAGGTTTTTCATTTATATCAAACATCTTTGGAACTGATGGACCGTAAATATCAGCATCGAGTAGACCAACTTTACAGCCAACTTGTTTTAAAGCTAATGCAAGATTTGTTGCAAATGTCGATTTTCCAACTCCTCCCTTTGCACTTGAAATTGCAATGGTAAATTTTGTTCCTAAAATTGGATTTTTAATGAACTTTCTGGGCTCCAATTTTTTTTTCATTGCGTCACTAAGTTCTGGCTTTTTATCAGTCATTTTTTTATCATTACTTGTTTTTTATAATAAAGACACTATATACTTTGTCATATGTCAGACGATTTTAAAGGTAGAGGCGGAAGTCCATGGGGAACACCTCCTGGAGGAGGTGGAAATGGCTCAGGTAGAGGCCCAACACCACCAGACATAGATGCAATTATTAAAGACATTCAAAATAAAATTAATAAATTTTTACCTGGTGGAAGTAAATCAGGTGGGAAACCAATTGGTCTAATCTTAATTATTTTACTTTTTGTTTGGCTTGCAAGCGGACTTTATAGAGTGGGACCTGATGAACAAGGTGTCGTCCTTAGATTTGGTAAGTTTATAAAAACTACCCAACCGGGATTGCATTATCATATTCCAGTTCCAATTGAGACAGTTGAAACTCCTAAAGTTACAAAAGTTAATAGAATTGATATTGGTTTTAGATCAGAAAGAGACAGTGGTTTTTCTCAAGGTGGAGGAGTAGCTGATGTTCCTCAAGAAAGTTTAATGTTAACAGGAGATGAAAATATTGTGAACATAGACTTTTCAGTATTTTGGGTAATTAAAGATGCTGGTAAATTCTTATTTGAAATTCAAGATCCTGAAGGATCTGTAAAAGCTGCAGCTGAGACTGCAATGAGAGAAGTAATTGCTAAAAGTGAAATTCAACCAATTCTAACTGAAGGAAGAGCTGAAATTGAAATTGAAACACAAGAAATTATTCAATCCATTTTAGATGAGTATCAAAGTGGAATTCAAATTACACAAGTTCAAACTCAAAAAGCTGATCCACCGGATCAAGTAATTGATGCATTTAGAGATGTTCAAGCTGCAAGAGCTGATATGGAAAGATCTAAAAATGAAGCTGAAGCATATGCAAATGATGTTATCCCAAGAGCAAGAGGGGAAGCTGCAAAAATTATGCAAGCAGCCGAAGCATATAAACAACAAGTAGTTGCAGCATCTGAGGGTGAAGCTAGTAGATTTAATTCGATTTATAATGAATACGCAAAAGCTAAAGAAGTTACTCAAGAAAGAATGTATCTTGAGACTATGGAAAAAGTGCTAGCTGATATAGATAAAGTAATTATTGAAAAAGGTGCAGGTTCTGGTGTGGTGCCATACCTACCGCTTCCTGAATTAGGAAAAAAGAAAGTGAGTAATTAAATGAGAGTACAAAAAATTTTATTACCAATAATTGCTATAATTGGGGCTCTAGTTTTCTTTTCTGTATTTATTATTAAAGAAGTTAATCAAGCAATCGTTCTTCAATTTGGTGATCCTAAAAGGATCATAGTTGAACCAGGTTTAAACTTTAAGATCCCATTTATTCAAAACGTAGTTTATCTAGATAAAAGAATATTGAATTTAGATACTCCACCAGCAGAGGTTATTGCATCAGATCAAAAAAGATTGATCGTAGATGCTTTTGCAAGGTTTAAAATTGTAGATCCATTAAAATTTTATATTTCAGTTGGAAATGAAAGAGTTGCAAGATCAAGATTGGCAACAGTTATTAACTCAAGAATTAGAAATGTTTTAGGACAACAAGAACTACAAACATTATTATCTAAAGATAGATCAAAACAAATGTCATTAATTCAAGTAGGGGTTAATGCAGAGGCTCAAAAATTTGGAATTGAAATTGTAGATGTAAGAATTAAAAGAGCAGACCTTCCACAAGCAAACAGTGAAGCAATTTTTAGAAGAATGCAAACTGAAAGAGAGAGAGAAGCTAAGGAATTTAGAGCCCGAGGTGCAGAAATGGCTGTTACTATTACCTCAACGGCTGATAAAGAAGTTTCAATAATTTTAGCAGATGCTAATAAAAACTCTGAGATTATGAAGGGTGAAGGTGATGGTGAAAGAAATAAAATATTTGCAGAAGCTTTTGGAAGAGACCCTGAATTTTTTGCATTTTATAGATCTATGCAAGCATACGAAACAGCTTTAATCGGTGGAGATACATCTTTAATTTTGTCTCCTGATAGTGAATTTTTTAAATTTTTTGGAAATATAAAACCTAAATCTCAATAATATCTAAATATGAAAGAATTGATCATTGCTTTTGGTCTTTTTCTTTTTATTGAGGGAATTTTGTATGCCATATTTCCATCAAAAATGAAAAGTATGTTAAGAAAATTAGAACTTGTAAAAGATAGTCAATTAAGATCGGGTGGGCTAATTTTTGCAATTATAGGATTTATAATTATTTATTATATTAAAAGTTAGTATGAAAAAAATTAAATTTATATTATTAGCATTATTTTTTACTTTTAATTTACAAACCATTTCAAACTCTAATTCAGTGCCTGCATCATTTGCTGATCTTGCTGAAAGATTGATGCCATCAGTTGTAAATATTTCAACTACTCAAACTGTAGTTACAAATACTAATCCCCTACCATTTACATTTCCTCCAGGATCACCTTTTGAAGATATGTTTAGAGAATTTGGAACTCCTCAAGAAAGAAAGTCTTCAGCTTTGGGCTCAGGATTTATAATTGATGAAAAAGGATTAGTGGTTACTAATAATCACGTAATTCAAGGAGCAGAAGATATCATTGTTAGAGTAAATGGAGATCAAGAATATAAAGCAAAAGTTATCGGAGCTGACCCTTTGTCAGATATTGCGGTTTTACAATTAGAAACAGATGAAAATTTTATACCAGTTCAATTTGGAGATTCTGATAAAGCAAGAATTGGTGATTGGGTTATAGCTATTGGAAACCCTTTTGGATTAGGTGGAACAGTTACATCAGGAATTATTTCAGCAAGAAATAGATCAATTGGACTATCAAGATACGAAGATTACATACAAACTGATGCATCAATAAATTCAGGTAACTCAGGTGGACCATTATTTGACATGAATGGTGATGTAATAGGGATAAACACAGCAATTCTTGGAAGAAATGGATCTATTGGAATTGGTTTTTCAATACCAGCTAATGATGCAAAGCTAGTTATAGATCAATTAATTGAGTTTGGTGAAACAAAAAGAGGTTGGCTGGGAGTTAGAATTCAAGATGTTACTCAAGAAATAGCCGATGTTGAAAAACTTGATGAGCCTAGAGGAGCATTAGTTGCAAGTGTTGCAGAGAATAGTCCATCAGACAAAGGTGGAATTAAAGCAGGTGACATTATTTTAGAATTTAATGGTGTTAGAATTAATCAAATGAAAGAATTGCCAGCAATAGTTGCTAAAACAAAAGTTGGAACAACTGTTAAAGTTAAAGTTTGGAGAAATAAAAAAGAAATAACAAAAAGTATTCTTTTAGGTAGATTAGAAACATCAGATGATTTTAAAGTCAGTGATAAAAAAACTGAAGCTCCTAAAGATACAATCATAGAAGATTTAAAAATTACTGTTAGGAAACTAACAAAAGAAGATATTAAGACTAGAAAACTTCCTAATCAAATTTCAGGATTAGTTGTTACGCAAATAGGAAATACTAGTCCACTACTGAAATCAATAGAGGCTAATAGTATTATAGTCGAAGCTCAAAAAATAAAAATAAAGGATGCACAAGATTTAGAGAAAATTGTTAAGGATGTTTTAAAATCAAATCAAAAAACAATTTTATTAGCAATATATAATAATCAAAATCAAAGAAGATATATTGGTGTTAAGCTAGATTGATCATGGATTTAAAATCCAAGATTATTTTAATTTCTGGGCCAACTGCTTCAGGAAAATCAAATTTTTCAATTAAATTAGCTAAAAAAATTAATGGTGAAATCATTAATGCAGATAGCATGCAAGTTTATAAAGAATTAAAAATTTTATCAGCTCGCCCCAACCTTAAAGATTATCAAAGCATAAAACATCACTTATACGGTTTCCATAGTGTTAAAAATAATTTCTCAACAGGAGATTGGTTAAAAAATGCAATTAAAAAAATTAAAGAAGTAAGACGAAGAAAAAAAATTCCAATCTTTGTAGGTGGAACAGGATTATATTTTAAAGCTTTAACAGAAGGGCTGGTAAGTATTCCTAATATTCCAATTAAATACAGAAACAATATAAGAGATTTACAAAAAAAATTAGGACAGAAAAAATTTTATCAAAAACTTATAAAGCTTGATCCAAATTCTAAAGAAAAAATTAATTCAACTGACACTCAAAGATCAATCAGAGCTTATGAAGTTAAACAGTATACTAAAAAATCACTTCATGATTGGTTCAAAAACACAAAATCATATTTTGAAAAAGAAGATTTTTATAAAATCTACATGGATTATCCACGTGAAGAACTAATTAAAAAAATTGGCAAAAGAACAGAGCAAATGATTAAAATTGGAGCAATTAACGAAGTTAAGAGATTTATAAAATTAAAAGTTAGAAAAGATAAGAGCGTCAATAAAGCTATCGGCATCCATGAGATAAAAGAATATCTAGAAAAAAGAAACGATATGAGTGAAGTTATTGAAAAAATATCAATAAAGACTAGACAATACGCAAAAAGACAAAGCACTTGGGCTCGAGGCAACATGATGAGTTGGTTAAAGTTGCCACCACAAGACTTAAATAAATTTTTAAAAAAAATTAAATAATTCATTCTAAAACTTGACCAATCAGTACAACTTCAGCTAGATTGCGAAATGCCAAAATTATATACTGGAGCAGAAAT
>Ga0209406_1001810_pt1 | contig 15077 bp, 19 predicted proteins | sample COGITO_mtgs_1204_FD_184808 | JGI IMG/M metagenome (GOLD analysis project Ga0209406, IMG submission 184808) | Pelagic marine microbial communities from North Sea - COGITO_mtgs_120426 (SPAdes) (version 2) | ecosystem: Environmental > Aquatic > Marine > Epipelagic ...
TTAAAGAGACAATAGAGAGAGAGTGGACGATACGAGGTAATATTTCAAGGCCAAAGCATACAATGGTTGGTCATACAGGGTTTATAGTTAGTGGAAGGTATATTTTATGATTTATGGTTCAATCATTATGCATTCGCCAGGACATTCCTCTGCCGATTCAACAACTGCATCTTCTTGACCTTTAGGAACAACAGCTAGGCCTTCAGCACCACCGACATTCCCATTTTCTTCTGAAAAAACTTTATCACCCTCTTTAACATAAAAAAGGCCATCATCTAATCCGACAAATACATCTGGTGCGATCTCTTCACAAAGGCCATCACCGGTACATAAATCTTGATCAATCCATACTTTCATAAGTAGTATTTTACCTTGTTATAGATTTACACAAATCTTCGAATATAAAATTTATATCTAATATTTTGTAAGATACTTATAAAGCTAAAACTAATTATTTATGAAAAATGTATTTAAAAGGTGTTTAAAGTTAATCGCTCTTTTCGATAGCTCAAACACATTCAATCTCGATAGTAATTACATAAAAGACAATATACCCGAGTATCGTAATTTGAATGATTCAGCGTACAAACGATCTTTTGAGAGAGATAAAGCACTCCTAAAAGAGGTCGGGTTCAATTTAGAATATGAAAATGACAAATGGAGTGTTGAGGATGGTTATAAGCTTAAAGGAACAAATATAATTTTAGACTTACAAAGTAAATCTGGATTTGACATTGAGAGGTTTATCAACACATATTCTGTTATTAAGAAATACTTATCACCATATTTACAACTCAATAAAGATTTAAAAGTTATACCAATACTCAATACAGCCATAAAGGAGCGGAGAAGAATTTCATTTATTTACAATGACAAACTAAGAAAAGTATATCCTTTAGGCCTGAGGTTCCATGCTGGAATATGGTACCTGGGAGCAGATGATGGAAATATTGTTAAAACATTTAAAATAAACACTATAGAAAATCTAAAAATAGGTAACAAAGAGAATCTTCACACTAAAAATATTTCAGAGTTTAACTTTTCATGGGAAAACATGTCAAGTTTTATTACGGTCGAGATAATTTCAGATAACGACTTACATAGAGTGCACAGTAGGATTTTCAATTTTACTGAGGTCTCTTCGAAGGAAAATGAAGAAAATATTACCATAAAATTAAAAACGAATGATCATCATGGCTTAATCAAGTACTTACTGTTGGTTGAGCCAAAATTACTAAATATAAATAAGCAAGACAAAGAGGCACTAAAGCGAGCTATAAATGGAATTTAAAATAAACCTAGGTAATATAATTCACATTCTTTCACTTATTAAAAAAGAAAGATCATTTAACTTAGAAGACTTAGCAGAAAATGTTAATTTAAGCTCCGACAAACTGTTGTATTCATTAACAATCTTATCGGAAGTGTACTCTTCAGATGGCGACAGCTTTATAAACTTTGAAGTAAATTTGGAAAAGAATGTCATTACCTTCGAGTTCAATGAATCTCTAGCAAGTATCCCTACAATTACTGATCTAGACTTATTTAAAATATATACAGTTCTAAATAATCCTAAGATAAATGTTGAAAAGTTATTTGACAATAAGTCAGATCTTATTTACCTATATAACACACTAAATAATTACTTTAAATCTCACCAAAGTGCAGCAAACAGTGCCAAACTTGACTTTAATAGAGTGTTTGTATCCGATGAACTGTATATAGAGTACATTAAATTAGGGCACAATATTTCAAATATCTATAAAATTAAGCCATTATCTTTCAATATTACAAATGATGGAGATGTTCTTGAAGCGTATGATTATGAAGACGACAAAATAAAAAGTTTTTTAATAGAAAGAATTGTTAACTTTCCAGAGGAAAAAAGTCTTAAAGAAAGATTTTCAAAAAATGATAATAAGATTTCAGTTACCTATCAAGACCTAGCATTAAAAAGACATCAACAGCATTTCCGTTCAGAAGAAATAGCTGTAGAGCATTTCCTAAAGAATATAGATTCACAAAATGTTATTGCTCCAAACTCCGTTAGAGTTGAAATTGAAAAAAGAAAAAATAAATTGATTGCTGAGTTTTTATCATGAGCATTATTGAATTACTAGTTATAGTCCTAATCTCTCTTGGTATATTTGATAAAAGCAAAATTTTATATTACTTTAATAAAATCTCTAAATTCCAAAATGGGCAAAGTCGCCAAATAATTGGAGATAATTCAATTGATGAAAATTGGATCTGGCTAAATGAAAATGAGGAGGAATAATATGAAAAAACCATTCATGGAGCACCTTCAAGAGTTAAATAACAGAATATTATTTTCTTTTACTTTAGTTGGGATAGTTGCAATATTTGTATATAACCAGTACTCATTTTTTGGTGATATTTTATTAGAACCTCTCATAAATGCTGGATATGATGACTCTAATATATTTGCATTAACAATCTATGAAGGTTTTCAAGTAAAGCTACAGAATACTTTTTGGATATCCATAATTATTACATTTCCATTAATACTTTTAATATTAGGTTATTTCGTTAAACCAGCTTTAGAGATAAGAACATTAAGCTTTTCGTTATATTTCATCTTCTTTACTCTCTTATTTTATTCAGGTATATTTTCTTCACTAAGTATTGCTCATGTCGGTATTGAGTTCCTCCTTTCATTTAATGAGAATGAAATTATTTTAAGATCTCAAAACTATTTTCAGTTCATAACGAGAATTTCTTTGTTATTTGGAGTTTCATTTCAATTACCATTAATCATGCTTTTTCTCCTTAACAAAGGAATAATAAAGGTAAAGAGCCTAACCAATAAACGGGCTGAAATGTTTATAGTCATACTTATTTTTTCAGCAGTAATAACACCAACGGGTGATCCTATTTCGCTTTTTATCTTCACTCTCCCTATGTATTTACTCATAGAAATAATGATTTTTATTCATAAAAAAAGTAATCGTGAATTTTAATTTAGATAAATTTCAGGTTGAGGCAATTAACTCTATTAATAAAGATTTTAATGTATTAGTCGTTGCACCTACGGGATCAGGAAAAACCTATATAGCCGAAAAAGCTATTGAAAAATATACTAACCAGAACCAAAATGTAATTTATACGACACCCATTAAAGCATTATCGAATCAAAAATATAATGATTTCACAAATTTGAACATTGATACTGGATTGCTCACAGGAGACAGGACCATCAGCCCAGATTCAAATCTTATTGTTGCCACTACTGAAATATTAAGAAATATGATTTATTCAGATGACAAAAGATTAAAAAAAATTGGACTCATAGTCCTTGATGAAGTTCACTATCTATCTGATTCCGAGCGAGGCACAACTTGGGAAGAAATAATTATTCATGCCCCAAAAAATATCAAGTTTCTTTTTCTATCAGCGACTATTAGAAATAAAGAAGAATTCCACAACTGGATAGTTTCATTAAGAGGAAAAACATCATTGGTGTACTCCAATATAAGGCCCGTCCCACTAGAAATATCCTTAGTTGGTTTAAACCCTCACAGTGAGCAATTAAAAATAATTAAATCTTCAAAAGATAAGCGTAATAATAAAATCTTTAAATTTGAAAAACAATATAGAAAGTACAAGAGACCTCATCTAGGCTTTCAACTTGACTACCTCGAAAGTAAAAACCTTACACCTTCAATATTTTTTTATTTTTCAAGAGATAGAGTTGAAACAAAAGCTAGACAGGCAGCGACAAATAGAAATAAAATTAAAAAAGCAAATGAGATTAAAGATGTTTTTAATGATGTTTTTAGTTCCCTAGATTCAACTCAATATGATCTTTTAAATTTGGATGAACTACTGTGGATGTGGGTAAGGGGAATCGGATATCATCATGCGGGGCTTGCACCTATTGTAAAAGAATTTATTGAATTTTTATTTCTAAATAGATATATAAAATATTTATTTGCCACAGAAACACTATCACTTGGTCTCAACCTTCCTGCGAAATCTATTGTTATCGATAGACTTTACAAATACGATGGAATAAAAACACGATTAATCAATCAATCAGAATTTCTACAATTGACTGGGAGAGCAGGAAGGAGAGGGATTGACACAAAGGGATTTGCATTTATAAATTATGACAGAAATATTGAAAATTTTTGGTATAACAACTTGTTTACCCTCAAGTCAAGTAATTTAAATTCTGCATATTCGGTCTCGTATTCTTCAATATTGAATATGTTAAGCAAATACTCACTAAAGCAAGCCATAGAACTCCTTGAAAAAAGTTTCTTTTCTTATCAAAATAACTTCAATATCAAAAAGCTTCAAAATACATTTACATCCAAGCTCGAAGTCCTTGAGTTGTTAAATTTCAAGAATGACAATAAGAAATCCATGGTTTTAACTGAAACCTATAGGGATAATCTAATCGTCGGACTTGAATTACTAGAGAGTGATTTTGATAAAGATATGAATTTCTACTTGATGCTTGTATGCTCTGGTTTATCCACAACCAGGCATGACTTGTCCCTTAATGAGTTGTATGTGGATACATTCATTAAATTTCAAATTATGGAGGAAAAGATTAATAAGATGGAATCATTTGCAGGGGTGAAAAAAATAACTTCAATTGAAATTGGTTGGTTCAGTATTTTTAATGAATATTTGCAATCTGAAGACGTTGAATCAGTATTATCTAAATTCAATATCAGTATCGGTGATTTTATTCGTGCTGGTAAGGAAGCTTCTGAACTCTCAACTAAACTCTTTAATATATATCGTATTAAGGAATTTAAAATGATTACTGATATTTTTAATGATGAGTTAATCCAGAAATCTATGCGATGAAAGAATATGTTGTAGTTTATAACCTAAATTCTAGAGGTAAAAAATTAACCGAAAGCTACTTGACCACACTTTTTGAGAAGCACTTTTTGAAAAGCATAATTTGAAATCCAAAATCTTTATGACTTCTGATGTTTCAGAAGTTGATCAAATAATAGAACAGCATAAGGACACTAAAAAATATAATTATTGTGCAATTGGGGGAGATGGCACTATTAATTCTTTGATAGATAGTCTTCTAAGAAAAGGTCTAGATCGTCCTATTGTAGGATGTCTTCCATCAGGTAGTGGTTCTGATTTTTTAAGAACTTTTGCAATCCCTCAAAATATAGAAACCGCAATAGAACACCTCAAAGGAGATTCTACTTACCTTATTGACACAGCAATTGTGTCCACTTCCGAAAAAGAAAGACATTTTGTTAATATTTTAAACTTTGGTTTTCTTGCTGATACAGTTGAAATGAGTGAAAAATTGCCAAAGATTTTTAGAAGATTTAGATATCCGATTAGCTTCTGGCTAAAGCTACTTCCTGCTAGGTCTGGAATGATGTCTATTAAAACACACAACTATGAATTTAATGCCGATGCCTTCGTTATTACTGTATGTAATGGTCAGTTTTTTGGAGGTGGTTGGAATATATCACCTAAATCTAGTCTTCAAGACGGTCTACTTAATATTCAAATTTTTAAAGTAACAAAAAAGAAAGCAATGAAATTATTTTTTCTAGCAAAGAAGGGTTTACATTTAACAGAACCAGATGTTCTTTTAAAAAGAAGTGGAGAAATACAGCTTTTATCACATCAATCAATAGAAATTGATGGTGATTATTTCGATAAGGGTCCAGCTGAGATATTTGTTAAAAAAGCTTCCATACAGCTAAAAATTTAGTATGATTTTAAAAGCACTTTAAGGAGAAGCATGGCAGAAAAAGAAGTAGATGAAATTAAAGAACCTAATTTAGAAGATCTTGATGAAGACGATCTAGAAGATTCAGAAACGCCTACTGATGAAGAAGAGGAAAAAGAGGAGGTTGAAACCGAATCTTTAGAAGCTCGTGTTGAAAATGAAAAGAAAACAGTAGAAGAACCTGATGATGCGGAGGGCTCCTTTATGAGTGTTGACGCAGCTGAAAAAAGAAATGTTAAAAAATCTGATTTAAAGCTAGATGAAGCTGCTGCGGACAAAGAAGATGATGAGTTTACTTGTTCTGTGTGTTTCTTAGTTCTCAAGAATACTCAACTCGCTAAGCCAAGGTCAAAAGTGTGTGCAGACTGTGCATGAGTTTGATGATTTAAATTACAAATTTTCGATAAAAAAAAGTAGTTCAAAGCCACATATCCTTCATAAAGAGTTTATTGCTGAAATGTCCGCCATCGACAATATCTTAATAAGCCACTACAAAGAATTAGAATTCTCAAAAATTAATTATTTTATACTTTCTCAAGATGATATTGAAATTGGTTATGGTAGCGCAACTGAAGAAAATGGTTTTATAACAATTTATGAACTATTTGTTTCACCAAAATATAGAGAACTTGGCTTTGGCACAAGGATATTTAATGAAATTAGAAAATATACAAAGTCATTAGATCTTAAAATAAGGTCTGTCACCTTACCAAGTGACAGAACAGGAAAGAACTTTTATGAAAGTAATCTAATAACTGCGCGTGCCTTAATAATGGAGGAAAAGCGTGAAAACTCTCGCTACAGACCTTGACGGAACACTGTATCTTGATGATGTACTCATAAAGGGTGTTGAATCTGCTTATAAATCTTTAATACTTGATAATTATAAAATATTTCATACTACTAACAACAGCTCTCAATCAACTGATGTGTTAGCTAAAAAATTAAGTAATTTATTAAATGTCGATATTGACTTATCTTCAATAGTTACTCCGCTTGTAGTTTTAAAAGAATATTTAAGTAACAAGAAACTATCTATCTTTGTTTACGGATCCAAGGATGTAAAAGATTTTGTTAGTAGTATTTCAAATACTGTCACAAAATTAGAGGACAGCAATTTTATTATAATGGGTAGAGTCGAATCACCATCTGAAAGTGAACTCGATTTAATTGCAGAATCAATTAAATCTGGAAAAGAGGGTGCGACATTGAATAAAGATCTTACCTATCCAATAAGTGAATCAGAGTTTAAACCTGGAAATGGACAAATTGCAAAATATATTGAATCGAAATCACAAAAAGAACTTCAATCATTTGGAAAAGAAGGTGAGTTGTACAGTCAGTATTTTCTAAATAAGAATATTGAAGTTGATTATGTGATTGGTGATAGGGTAGACACAGATATTATGTTTGGTAACAAGCTTGGCGCAACTTCAATATTAGTGGAATCTAGCATTGATAATTTTATGAGTGAAGATTTTGCAGATAGTAAATTTACAGATTTTCCTACTTTTGTATCATCTATTATTAATTAATCTCATTGTGAGATAGCCAACAAAAAATCCACCAATATGCGCTTCCCAGGATATATTATTATTTTGCACAGATATTAATACTTGTGAAGCAAACCAAAATGCCATAAAATATTTAGCTTTTATAGTTGTCGGAAATATAATACCGAAAGGAACTAAAACTAAAAGTTTTGCATTTGGAAATCTGTACAAATATGCTAAAACTAAAAGTTTTGCATTTGGAAATCTGTACAAATATGCACCCATTAAAGCAGAGACAATTCCTGATGCTCCAACTATTGGATTCAAATCTGAGTAATTCAAAAAAATATGAGTACCGATACTACCTCCAGCGGCAACCATTAAAAATACAATAAATTTTAAATTTCCTAGCTTATCCTCAATATTGTTACCAAATATCCAGAAGCTCCAAAGGTTGCCAACAAGATGAAGTAAGTTAGCATGAAGAAAATTTGCAGTTAAAAGACTAAGCATTAAGTTTTTATTAGCAAATATAACATTATCAATAGTCACCATGCAGTCATTTGAGTAAAATTGATTAGCACTTAATGGTACACCTTTTTGTACTTCACAAGGGATTGCCGAGAATTCATAGAAAAAGTTAAATAGATCTGCACTATTTTTTGGCTGCAACAGTATATAAACAGCAATGGTAAAAAATATAAAGAACCTTGTTATATATGGAGTGTTCTCAGCAGGGTTTATATCTGATATAGGTATCATGTTGTACTGACTCCAAGTTGCGTATAATATATCCTAGTGAAGAATATATTAATTATTTCATCAAAGAAATATACCAAATTAAAAAATTATACAGATTTTGTTAGTTTGATAAAATCAAGAAAATTAGAATTCCATATTTCATTTGTTGAAGATGTAGAACAATATGATAATTATTTAAACAAAGATACACTTGTTGTTAGTTTTGGCGGAGATGGTACTGCACTTAAGGCTATGAAAATATCTTGGACCTATAATTTACTATTCATGCCCTTAGGAACTGGACGAGTTGGATATCTTGTAAACAAATCTGAAAATATAGAGCAAATACTTGACGAGTGGATTGAAGGCAAGAGCCACATCAACAATAGGAAAGCAATAATACAAGATAATAATTTAAAATCCCCGGCCTTTAATGAAATCGTATTAATTAAAAATTCTCCAACAAGAATTCTTGATATTGTATTTAAAACTCATGACCAAACAGTAAAACTAAGAGCTGATGGAATTATTATTTCAACATCTTTAGGCTCAACAGCATATAATTATTCAGCAGGTGGACCAATTGTACAAAATAGTCTTAATTCAATTATCATTACACCTATCTCACCATTTTCTAAATTTCCCAGGTCAATTGTTTTAGATCAAAAGTCGAAAATTCAGATTGAAATCAAAAAAAAGCAAAATTATGCAATTCAATTTGATGGTGTGGTTGAGTCGGAAGTAGAAAGCGATAAAGATAACAAACTTGACTATACGTTATCAGAAAAGTCTTTACACATAATAGGAACAGATAATTCTCCCAGATTAGATTTATTTCTAAATCAAATTCTTAGATAATCCTTTTAATAAGGATTTATCATGCTAAAATTTTCGAGTGACCAAATACATATTTGTAACTGGCGGTGTAGTCTCTGGTCTTGGTAAAGGGATTACCTCTGCATCCCTTGGTAACCTTCTAAAATCACGTGGACTTACAATTGTTAATCAAAAACTTGATCCATATATCAATGTTGATCCAGATACCATGAATCCTTTTCAACATGGTGAAGTATTTGTAACTGAGGACGGCGCAACGACTGATCTAGATCTTGGTCACTACGAACGGTTTACTGGGGTGAATCTACGAAAAGATGCAAATGTGACTACTGGAAGCATTTACAGAAAAGTAATAGAAAGAGAACGTAAAGGTGACTACCTAGGAGCAACGGTTCAAGTTATTCCTCATATCACGGATGAAATAAAGAGAAGAATTAAAGGTATCTCAAATGATGTAGATGTCCAGATTACAGAAATAGGAGGTACTGTTGGCGATATAGAGATACTTCCATTTCTAGAAGCAGCTAGGCAAATGCGTAAAGAGCTTGGTCAAGAAAATGTTATGTTTATACACGTGACTTTGGTTCCTTTTATTGGACCAAGTACAGAACTGAAAACAAAACCTACTCAACACTCAGTCTCAATGTTACGAGGGTATGGAATTAGTCCAGACATAATTGTTCTTCGTTCAGATAGAAAACTAGATGAAGATATCAAAAACAAAGTTTCACTATTTTGTGATGTAAGTTATGAGAATGTAATTAATGCTCCAGATCTTGATGACATCTATGACGTACCTCTTAAAATGCACTCCGAGGGCTTAGATGTAGCAGTTAATAAAAGGTTAAACCTCAACACAGAAGAGCCGGAGTTGAATGAATGGAAAAATATGCTTTCTCTAAAAAAAGAATCCACTAAAGATGTTAAGATTGCGATCCTTGGTAAATATTTCGGCTTACCGGATAGCTACATGTCTGTTGTTGAATCATTAAAACATGCATGTCTTCAAAATAAAGTTAATTTAGACCTTCAGTGGATTGATGCTGACAATTATGATGCGGAAGACATTTCTAACCTTGATGGGGTTGTAGTTCCAGGTGGTTTTGGAGTGAGGGGGATAGAAGGTAAAATTTCAGCCATACAGTATTTAAGAGAGAATAAAATTCCATTTCTTGGGATTTGTCTTGGATTACAGTGTGCCGTTATAGAGTATGCAAGAAATGTATGTGGAATTAATGAAGCTAATTCTTCTGAATTTTCACAAAATACAAAAGATTTTGTTATTGATCTTTTACCGAATCAAGACCTAGATAAAGATGATGTTGGCGCATCTATGAGATTAGGAACATATCCTTGTAAAATTACTAAAAATACTATTACCTCTGAAATATATAAAGAGGAAGTTATATACGAGCGTCATAGACATAGATATGAAGTGAATAACAAATACAGAGAAGTTTTAGAGAAAAACGGTTTAATTTTCAGTGGCTTGTCTCCAGATAATAACTTAGTAGAAATGATTGAATTAAAAGACCATCCTTTCTTCGTTGCCTCTCAATTTCATCCTGAGTTCAAGTCTCGTCCTTGGGAACCGGCTCCAATGTTTGATAAATTCATACAAAGCGCAGCTTTTTCTCAAAATACTGAAAAAATAACTTCTACTAAAATGAAAGTAAAAGATTAATAATTCTATTAAATACTTACTTGACGATTACCAAGATTATTTATTGTACTCAAAAGGATTATCAAAAAATTCAGTTGAAGCATATAGAACTGATCTTTTAAACTTATTCAAAGAAAACTTAGTAACAAATATATCTAGTGATGCACTCAACAAATTAATAAAGTTGATTTCTACAAAAGAGTACAGCCCTAATACAAAAAAAAGAAAAGTTTCCGTATTAAGACAGTTTGTAAAATGGTATAACTTTAGGGAAAATACTAAAACAGTTATTCTTGAGGATGTAACAATTAAGTCTGGTCAAAGACTTCCTGAAACACTTTCTATTACACAAATTGAACAATTAATAAATTTTCATGACCAGGAAACCTTTATAAGTAGGAGAAATAAAGCCATAATCGATTTTATGTATTCTACCGGATGTCGTGTTAGTGAATTATGTGATGTTAAAATTGCCGATATTGATTTTGAAGAAGATTATATTCAATTAACTGGAAAAGGTTCAAAACAACGAATTGTCCCAATTGGTTCCAAACTTAAAATTAATTTACTATCTTATCTCGACCTAAAGCTTTTAAAAGATATCTCAAAAAGTCCTTTTTTGTTTATTTCCCGTACCGACAATCCGCTAGAACGTACTGCTATTTTTAGGATAATTAAATCAACAGCTCTTAAAACCTCAACAACTCTAAATATCCATCCCCATACGTTAAGGCATAGCGCTGCAACTCATATGCTTGAAGCTGGTTGTGACCTTCGAACACTTCAAGAATATTTAGGACATTCATCTGTATCCACAACGCAAATCTATACTAAGTTAACAAAAGAATTTCTTAATGAAGTTTTTAACGAAAGTCACCCAAGAGCATGAATGAAATTTATTTAAAATCAAAAAGAGCCATAAGATTTCTTTTTTATAAACATCTTTCTATAGATGAACAATTGGTAATCTCAAATACTCTTAAAAATAATCAATTAATAAAACAATACTGGTTATTAAACAAAGCTGATAGACATCACTCTATTGAGGTTATGAATAGAACCCTAAGATTCTCTGATGATTTAGAATTATTACAACTTTCCCTACTCCATGACATTGGTAAAAATACTGGGCATTATTCATGGCTCTTAAGAATACTTTCTGACCTAAAAATAGTTTCTTCATATAAATCTAAGAAATATCTCGATCATGAATTAATAGGACTTGAAGTATTGTCTCAAATTGGGGACATAGATTCTTTAGTTGATCAATACAAAAAAAATCTTCTTCAAAATAAGCATCAAATACTAGATAAAACTGATTACTAATGGAAAATATACAAGTAATAGAAAATTTAAAAAGTCTTCTTGTTGAATATACATCAAATACAGAAACACAAATTGCTAATAATCTCACAATGATTTTTCAGAGTTTCCAAAATAAATCATTAAAAGAAGACATAGACAATTATGCCGAGTTTGTTCTACTTGGTGCATCACTATTTGAGTTAAAAGCAAAAAGATTACTGCCCCAAGATGAGGAAGTAGATTGGCTTGATGAAGTTGAACTAATAAAAGACAAAGATCTTGCATTTGCCAGATTGCTCCAATTTAAAGCTTTTACTGAAGTTGGACTGGCTCTAGCTATAAAAGTTTTTGCCAGATTGCTCCAATTTAAAGCTTTTACTGAAGTTGGACTGGCTCTAGCTATAAAAGTTAAACAAACCGAACGTGAAATACCCGCTTTTAAATATTATCAAACAAGTTCATTATCAGTAAAACCCGAAATTCGTTACAACATTGACATTACTAAATTTACAGAAACAGCAAATGAAGTTTTCAGTAGATATAAAACAATACAGGGATTTTCACATATTGACAAAGAACTCCCTGATTTACAAGTTGCAATAGATGATCTATTAAAACTTGTTGATAAAAGATTAAATACAACATTCGAAGAATTAGTCTCCTCAGTAAATTCTTCACAAGAGGCTGTAGCATTTTTCTTAGCGTTACTTGAAGCTGTCCGATGGGGCTTTATTAAAGCTGAGCAAACAAATGTTAATAAAGAGATTATTATTGAGAAAAACTATGAATAGCAAAAAAGTTATATCTGCAGTACTACTTGTAAGTGATGGACCGGTAGAACACGAATATTTCGAAAAACTACTAACAATAAATAATTCGGAACTTATAAACTTAATTGATGAAATTAATGCCAACTTTGAAAATGCAGACATTGGCTTTTTTATAAAATATAATGATTTTAAATCTGACATTGTGACTAAATCAGAAATATCAGAGCTACTTGGTGATGTAAAACCTCCAGCAATTTTAAGAGGTCTTTCCACGCCAGCGTTAGAGACTCTTGCAATAATTGCTTATGAACAGCCAGTTACAAAAATGAAAATATCAGAAATTAGAGGGGTTGAATCTGAATCCTCTATTAAAACTTTAGAATCAAGGGGTCTCATAGAAAAAGGTGGTGAACTCGACGTTCCTGGTAATCCAATTCTGTATACAACGACAGAATTGTTCTTACAAAAACTAGATTTATCTTCAATAAGTAATCTACCGACCATCGGTGAGTATTTTAATAAAGCAGAAGAAGAGTAAATTATTGAGAATTAATCGTTTTCTTGCATTGAATCTAAATGTTTCACGTAGAGATAGTGATATTCTCGTAGAGAATAAATCTATCAAGATAAACGGAGTTATAGCTAATCATGGTGACCTTGTAGATGATGACGATATAGTCATGCATAAGAATCAAGTTATCCAAGCCATAAAAGAACATGAATATTTTCTTTTCTATAAGCCCTATGGATATGTTTCATCTCACAAAAGACAAGGAGAGTCAAAAATTATCTACGACCTGATCCACAATAAATCATTAAAATTTGGTGGTCGTCTGGATAAGGACTCAGAAGGCTTAATGCTACTAAGCACAGATGGCGTGTGGCTAAATAAATACTCACATCCAAAAAGTAATATTTCTAAAAAATACATTGTTGTTACAAGTAAAGAAATTAATTTTGAAACATTTAGAAAAACTATAAAAGATAATGACGAACAACTAAAAATCCATAAACTAACTGAGATTAAAAAATTAACTTATGAAATAGTTCTTAAAACTGGTAAAAATCGTGAAATACGAAGGATTTTTGATGTTAACAACATTCCAATTAAAAACCTTAAAAGGATTCAAGTTGACAAATTTGAAATTGGTAAAATGAAAATTGGTCAGTTAAAAAAAATTAAATTAACATAGTTACGTATGAATTATATCGTAACTATTGATGGACCCTCAGGTGTTGGTAAGACATCATTAGGAAGTCTTTTGGCACAAGAATATAATTCAAATTTCTTTTCAAGTGGAAAACTATACAGAATCATAGCTAAATACTTCATTGATCATTCAACTTCTGACACTAGCAATTTACAAATAGAAATTAACGAGGAACTACAAATTACTTTAAATAGTTTTTCTTATTCTGATTCTGACTTGTATATAAAAAATATCAATTCTAAAAGTTCTGAAATTGCAAAAATAAAAGAAGTTAGACAAATTGTTTCAGAATCCCTAACTAATTTATCCAAAAAACTTTCAAACGGTTTAATTATTGAAGGTAGAGATATGGGATCTATAGTCTTTCCAAATGCTGATTTAAAAATCTATCTTGATGCAGACATTGAAGTAAGGTCAAAAAGAAGATTAAAGCAATCTAACGATTCTGAGACAAAAGAAGATTTATTGAAAAGGGATGATAATGATAAAAATAGAGCTGAATCACCCTTAGTAATTCCCCACGATGCACTTTATATTGATAATTCCGATATAAATATGGATGACGTTCTTGAGTTGGTTAAAGAGAAGCTAAAGCTTCTGTAGCAGACCATTGCTTATCTTTATTAACACTTCTTACAGGCTCAACTTTATTTTCTGGAAATAATTTCAGTAAAAAATTACTTATTGTTGTAATATTTGACCTTAGCTCTTTAGGAAGCGGAAAATATTCTGTCTCATTTGTATTTTCAAAATAAATTGTTTCGTTTGGTTGAAGTTTATTGATAATTTCTTGAACTATATGATCAGGCGCAGAAGCCCCAGCTGTCACAGCAACATTTTTATCTTTTAAATCTAAATTATCTATCTCTTCAGTTGTGTTCACTCGGAAACTTTCTTTACCTAAGTTCTTTATTGTTGAAACAAGTGCCTTAGTGTTACTAGATGTATCTGAACCCACGACTAAGACTACATCAACCTTACTTGAAACATTGATTACAGCTTCTTGACGGTTTGTTGTCGCATAACAGAGATCACTCTTTCTTGGCATATTCAAATTTGGATATTTTTTTTGTGCTGATTCCATTATTGGTGTCCACTCTGACATAGCTAAGGTCGTTTGTGCAAGTAATGCTACATTATCACTGGATATGTTTATTTCTTCTAAATCATCTTCCTTCTCGACTAAAAACATTGAGTCAGGTGCTACACCTAAAGCTCCAAGTGCTTCATCATGATTTTTATGACCTACGTAAATAATTTGTTGTCCTGCTTCACTAAACTTCTTTGCCTCATGATGCACCTTAGTTACTA
>Ga0209406_1001815_pt1 | contig 15040 bp, 10 predicted proteins | sample COGITO_mtgs_1204_FD_184808 | JGI IMG/M metagenome (GOLD analysis project Ga0209406, IMG submission 184808) | Pelagic marine microbial communities from North Sea - COGITO_mtgs_120426 (SPAdes) (version 2) | ecosystem: Environmental > Aquatic > Marine > Epipelagic ...
ATCCCTGCAAACTTTCGATTTGCACGTCCGTCTTTGTCGTTTGCCCTTCCAGTACAACTGCTCAACGCGTGGCGCCTCGGCAGCGTGATGTATCGAACGGTCCCGAATAAAGCGATCGGAGCATGGCGTTTCGCTTGGCCTTTATTCCTTAGCTGGACACCTTTTGTTCGAAGGGAAGCAGAGAATGCACCTGGTCGCAGTCTATTAGATACGGCGCGCCATGTCGGTTCACGTATTAACAAAGAGCTTAACGAGGGGCCTTTCATGTGTGGTCGTAGTGAATTGAGCGTTGCAGACCTCTCAGCCTACGCACTTATTACCTTTGGCTATGAAGCTGGGCTTACCGGAGGAGATGGCTTATTGCGCAAACGTAGGATTCAAGAGTGGGCGTTGCGAGTGAAAGCCAAACTCGATCCTTCCCTGCCTTTGGTACCCGACAAGATTCGAGTTCGAAGTTTAGGAGACTAACAATTGAATCGCTATAAAACGGAGAACTGAAGAATAAACGCTTTGTCGTAAAACGTTTTAGTAAAAGACCTTAGTGAAGCACTCTAGGAGAGTCGACTTCCATTTCATCATCATCCATATCAGATCGAACAAACTGCATTTCTGAAGCTGTTTCAATACCCGCATGAATCATCGCTTTAGCTACTTCTAAACGGCCATTCGGCATATAGTCTTTCGACTCATCCGAAAAGCGAATCGTCATCAACGCCTCACCATCACCGTCTGCACGTTGCAAAACGATATCACCGTTAACTAATTCTACGATTTCAAGAAAAGAAGACACTGACAACCTCACTGCTTTAAAGAGTGGCTAGTCTAGCATTTATCATTATTATTTACAGCAGCTTATGCCATTGAGGAGGGTTAAAAGGGTAAAAACAGAGCCGTTTAATCTTAAAACTTAGCCATTCAAACGCATTACCAAGCGAGACTCAGACTAGAATTCAGCGCTAATGCCTTGTACTTTCAGGAATAAATCAGCAATTAACTGCTGCCAACGCTCACAGCTATCTACAGATAACGACAAGTCGACAACCGCAATCGCGTCTTTAGGGGCCGCCTGACGAACGGCATTATGTGACCAAATTGTCTGTCGCGCACTCAATAGAGTGGCCAGTGAATGAGGATCTTCAAGCGCCTGAATAAGACTATCGACTTCAGCAATAGGGTTTTCTTGGTAGGCTAACCTTAAACGGTTAAGCAATTGATTGGGCTGTTGGATTAACTCGCTTCTTAGCGTGCCTTTGTCGAGCAGCTCAATCGCTAAAAAGAAAACCGCCCTGAATAAGCAATCGGCAGAGGCCTCTAAAAAACACTGCTGCTGTTGACGCGAAAACTGTGGCTGGCTAGACGCACCCGCCACTAAATCACGAGCGCTGTCACAATGTAAACGCGCAAAATACAGCGACTGATTAATTTTACCCAGCACCGCTCTATCTATCATTACACTGCTCTACCTATCATTACACTGCTTTATCCATCATTACACCGCTCTAGCCGTCATGACTTGCCCTAGTTATTAAGACAGGATCGCCGTGGCAACATTATGAATCGCTAGCGTCGCTTTTCTTTTTAACCACTTTACGCTTCACAGCAGCTTTTTTAGCAGGCTTTTTGGCGGCTTTCTTGGCCGTCTTTTTAGCGGGCTTTTTAGCAGCTTTTTTAGGCGCTGATTTTTCAGTTATCTGCCAAGCACCGTTTTCAAAATCAGCACGCCAGCCCGTGGCTTTACCATCAACGTCGGTCATTAAATATTGCTGTTTGGTTTTTCGCTGGTAACGAATCTGCACACGAATACCATCGGTATCGGTAACCGGCCCTTCCATTAAAAAGTGATACTTAGGATCAATGGCGGCTTTGTGCGGCAATATCTCATCGACATAAGGCGCTCGCGTTTCACGATTTTTCGGAAACTGACTGGCAGCAAGAAAAATACCGGCAGCACCATCTCGTAAAATATAAGTGTCATCTACCTTATTACAGACTAACTCAGGCATCGGCACAGGATCCATTTTGGGTGGCGCAGCTTCACCGCTTCGCAACAACTTGCGCGTGTTTTTACAGCTATCATTCATACAACCAAAATACTTGCCAAAACGGCCCGACTTTAATTGCATTTCAGAACCGCATTTATCGCACTCAAGTACAGGGCCTTCGTAACCTTTAATTTTAAATTGGCCCGCCTCAATTTCGTAGCCATCACAATCAGGGTTGTTACCGCATATATGTATTTTACGGCCTTCATCAATAAGATAGCTATCCATTGCGGTATTGCATTTAGGACAGCGACGTTTATTAATCAGTAAACGTGATTCTGCTTCATCATCCGCATCGGCGCTCACAACTTCGTCGCCAGAGATCAAATTAACCGTTTGCTTACAACGTTCTTTTGGTGGCAAGCCATAACCTGAACAGCCTAAGAATACGCCAGTACTCGCCGTTCTTACCTGCATAGGACGCGCTTCACAATCAGGGTGTTCACACCGAACATCATCAACTGTCGTAGGATCATTATGACGCATACCGCCATCACCCACTTCACCTTGAGCCGTGGCTAGCTTGTCACTAAAGCCTTTATAGAATTCGTCCAATACGACATGCCAAGATTTTTTACCATCAGCAATTTCATCAAGCTTCTCTTCCATTTCGGCTGTAAAGCCGTAATCCATTAAATCACCAAAGCTTTCATTGAGTCGCTCAGTAACAATATCGCCCATTTTCTCAGCATAAAAACGACGGTTCTCAACGCGTACATAACCGCGATCTTGAATCGTAGAAATAATCGATGCATAAGTCGATGGACGACCAATACCGCGCTTCTCTAACTCTTTCACTAATGCGGCTTCTGAATAACGCGCCGTCGGCTTAGTAAAATGCTGACTAGGATCTAAAGCTTTAAGCGTTAAGCTATCGCCTTGTTTAAAATCGGGTAGCAAACGATCTTCTTCTTTTTTGGCTAACGGAGTTTGCACACGAGTAAAACCATCAAAGCGAATCACACGGCCGCGAGTACGCAACTCAAAATCACCGGCTTCAACCACAATACTTGAACTAGTAAATTCCGCCTTTGTCATTTGACAGGCAACAAACTGACGCCAAATTAATTCGTATAAACGCACACCATCAGGATCAATTTTATCCAGATCACTCGGCATAACCGTAACGTTAGAAGGACGAATAGCTTCGTGCGCCTCTTGCGCCCCCTCTTTACTGCTGTAGCTTATCGGCTTTTCTGGCAAATACGCTTTACCGTATTTAGCCTCAATATGAGCACGACAGTCCGCTATTGCATCGGCACTTAAGTTAGTCGAGTCAGTACGCATATAAGTGATGTAGCCGCCTTCATACAAACGCTGGGCCAACATCATGGTTTTCTTAACGCTAAAGCTTAGGCGTGTACTGGCGGCCTGCTGGAGCGTTGAAGTAATATAAGGCGCTGTAGGCTTAGTCGTGGTGGGTTTATCTTCACGTTTAGCAACAACAAAGTTAGCGTCTTTTAGCTTGGCCAAAGCCGTATCGCTAAGCGCTTGACTAGTGGGACGGTATTTTTCGCCATTGGCACGCGTCACTTGCATGCGCACATCGCCAGCATTGCCATTTAAATCGGCAAATAAATCCCAGTACTCTTCAGGAATAAAGGCACGTATTTCGCGCTCGCGCTCGGCAACTAACTTAGCTGCTACCGACTGTACTCGACCCGCCGATAAACCTCTGGCCACTTTAGCCCAAAGCAGCGGTGAAACCATAAAGCCCACAACACGGTCAAGAAAGCGACGTGCTTGCTGCGCATTAACTCGATGCATATCCAGCTCACCGGGTTTTTCAAAAGCAGCGTTTATGGCTTTTTTAGTAATCTCATTAAACACCACACGTTGATAGCGAGATTCATCACCACCAATAATTTCGCGTAAATGCCAGGCTATCGCCTCTCCTTCTCTATCCAAATCCGTCGCCAGCACTATGGTGTCAGCATCTTTGGCTAATCGACGTAACTCATCGACAACCTTTTCTTTACCCGGCAAAATCTGATAATTCGCTTCCCAGTTCTTGGCAGGGTTAATCCCCATTCTCGCCACTAACTGCTCGCGCGCTTTCTTCGCCTTATGAATAATCTTTTTAGCCGGCGATAACTTTCTGGTTTTCGCCGCCTCTGCTGCTCGCGCTTTCGGATCGACAGGCTTACCGCTACCGCTCACCGGTAAATCACGGACATGACCTACACTAGACTTAACAACATAGTCTTTGCCGAGGTACTTATTTATGGTCTTAGCTTTCGCTGGTGACTCTACAATAACGAGTGACTTACCCATTCGTATATAAACTTCCTAATAGATTGACTATGTACCATTAATAAGCGCAATGCTCGCACCTAATACCTAACAAGAAAGGCCTTTGACCTCTCTCAACGTTGTTTTCGTCGGACGTATCCTCAATGTTCATAGGCCTTCACAGCGCTTTTGCGACAACTCTGATCACGGACATTACGACGAAGGGCGACATATATAGAGAAGGAAGAGCGGCGGGTCAAGCTATTCGTTCAAAAATTTTACCTATGGCTGCGCCTTTACCCCTATAGTGAAATCGTCCTAATCAGGTCAAGTTGTCGGTAAAAGCATCGAACAGGTCGATAGAAAGTCACCTTTTAGCACTTTTGCGTAGACAAAAAAATAATTAGAAAATAATCAGTGACCGGTAGGCAATTTACAGATTACGGCAAGAATCGATGCTAGTATGGGTTTTGATTACAGCTGAATATTCATTCAAATAACGGCTGAAAATTGAGTTACTTTCCAACGAACAAGGTTTAAACGACAACACGCTCATGTCCCTTTATAGTTTTGTGCTAAGCAGTCATTCATTGAAAACACTAACGATTGGCACTTCCCCTTTATTGGTTAGTCAGCGCTTTCAACAAGCGAAAGGCTTTAGCCAGCTCGCCTATCAGCGACTGCTCAACTTAGCCATCATATTAGTGACTACTCTGCTAGCCATAAGCAGTAGTTATGCAGAAACTTCGTTTAGCACTTATGAAGTCAGCGAGCAGACACAAAAACAGCGAGAGCTATACAGCCAAGCCAAATCGCTACTCGAAAAACCGCACTCAATAAACGCCTATAAAAAGCTACGCTTATCTTTAGACCACTACCCACTAGCCGGTCATTTAGACTACCTGTATCACCGACAGCACTTGAATAAATTAACGCATAAAAGCTTACAAAGCTTTAGCGACACGCATAACAATTCATTACTTAGCAATAAACTTAAACGCGCCTGGCTGCAGCATCTGGCCAAACGGAAACAGTGGTCACGTTTTACTCTCCACTATGACAAAGCGCTCGCCAATAGCAACATGCAATGTCAGCATGCTTGGGCGCTTTACCAAACGGGAGAACAAGCTCAAGCTTTAGACGAAGCCAAAGCCCTATGGATGCATTCAGAATCACGACCTAAAAGTTGTGATGCTATTTTTCATTTACTAATAAAGACAGAAAGCATTGATAGTGATTTAGCTTGGCAGCGATTTATTTTAGCTTTTAATGCTCGCCAGCATCAGCTGTCTAAATACTTAACCCGCCTGCTTGATGGCCAGCAATTAGCTGATGCCAATCGACTGCTTAAACTTTACCGTCAACCGAAAAAAATCCCTAGCCAATGGCAAGCCGTTAGTCTTATTCCCGGACAAGCCGTTGATTTATTCGAAAGCAAGTATCAATTATTAAAAAAACTCGCTCGCGCACATCCAGAAAAAGCGCGTGATTTTGTATTAGAGATTAAACAGCAGCAACAAGACCAACCCCTAGCCGATAAATTAGCGGCTTATTTAATTCAGTCACAAGCTATTAAAGGCTATGCCACACTGCCTCAAGATTATGTTGCACTTGGCTCGCCAAAAGATAGCAGTTCACTGCAATGGTTGTTGCGCGCCCATATTGCGCAAGCTAACTGGCAAGATGTTATTGAAACCGTTAAGCAATTACCTGACGAGCTAAAAGAGCATGAGCGCTGGCGCTATTGGTATTACCGAGCAAAATCACTCTCAGGCCGTCTCACTTTATTAGAAGAGCAAGAGCACTATAAAGCAGTGGCAAACAAAGCCAGCTTTTACGGTTTTACTACGGCCGAGAACCTTGGCCTACCCTATGGCTTCGAGCCTATAGAACATACGCCCAAGCCTGAGCATATCGAGCTGATGCGTAACAATCCCTATATGCAACGCGCTAGCGAGCATTTTGCACAACAAGAATACAGCCTTGCACGCAGTGAATGGCGCAGAGGCAGCCAGAGCTTTAATAGCGCTATGCAAATTGACTCTGCCTACTTTGCTCAATCACTGGGCTGGCACCATCAAGCCATTAATACGGCTGCACAGGCCAAGGCATGGCAGCATTATCAATTACGTTTTCCCAATCTTTATACCGAGCAGTTTGAACAGCAGGCTTCTGCAACTAAGCACTCTAATCACTGGCCAGCCAACTGGCCTTACGCCATAGCACGACAAGAAAGCGCCTTTGCCAGTGATGCGCAATCGGGTGCAGGCGCCATGGGTTTAATGCAAATACTGCCGTCGACAGCAAGAGAAGTTGCGCGTAAGAGAAACGTTAAATATCAACGCAGTAAACTTTTTAATGCCGATTACAATATTGTTTTAGGCAGCGGCTATTTAAAGCAATTAAATAAGCGCTACCAGCATCGCGCACTCACATCTGCCGCTTACAACGCCGGCCCTCGCCGCGCAAATAAATGGCTTAAAAACATGGAGCAACCCCTACCCATAGATGCCTGGATAGAAACCATTCCATTTTCAGAAACACGCCAATATGTACAAAATATTTTTAGCTTTAGCTTAATTCACAGCTTACTTTATGATGACGCTACGCTGACTAACACTGACACTAAAACAGATAAAAAACGACCGCCATTTATTCATCTTCATGAACAAATGATTTACCCTAACAATATTCAGCCAGACATTAACTAGAGCAAATAACCATTGATTGATATAGGCGCAAACCTTAGTAACCCTACTTTTGATAATGATTTAGCTGAGGTATTACAGCGTGCAAAAGACGCTAAACTTCAAGCTGTTATCGTAACGGGCACCAGCGTTGAAAGCAGCAAAGCCGCCTTAGCGCTAGCTGAACAACAGCCCAACTTTCTATACGCCACCGCCGGTGTGCATCCGCATGATGCCGACAGCTATAACAATGATATTGAGAAACAAATAAGCGCTATGCTAGGCAATTCCAACATTGTCGCCGTTGGCGAAACCGGTTTAGATTTTAATCGCAACTTTTCAACACCAGATAACCAACGACATGCCTTTGAAGCACAAATAGCCTTAGCGAATCACTATCAAAAGCCCTTGTTTTTGCATGAACGCGATGCCTTCGAAGACTTTCACTCTATTATATTGGCCAACAAAAATGAGCAGACACAAGCCGTTGTGCACTGCTTTACAGGCAGTAAAACAGCACTCAAGGCTTATTTAGATTTAGGTTTATATATCGGTATAACGGGTTGGATTAGTGATAAAAAACGCGGCGCGAATTTACGTGAAATCATCAAATACGCACCACTAGATCGCTTAATGATTGAAACCGACGCCCCCTATTTAACTCCGCAGCAAGCCGGCTTAAAAAACCAACTCAGCAAAAAGAATCGTAATGAGCCATGGACATTGCCATACACGGCAGCCACCCTCGCAGAGTGCCTAGGCGTTAAAACAGAAGTATTAATTGAAAAGACAACAGAGAACACCAACAACTTTTTTAACTTAGTCAGTTAATAAATCTTTAATACGGCTGGGAGGAAAAGGCCAGTTAAGCGTAGTGGCTTCAGCACTAGCGTTATGAATACGGGCCAAAACAGGAATAGTAAAACGGTATAGCTCAGTGAGCTGCGGATCAGAATCAATATCCACTTTTTCAAGTTGCCAATCACTGCCTGCAATAACCTGCTCGATTAAAGCCTGCGCTTGATCACAAAGATGACAATCTTGACGAGAATATAAGACAAGATGGCGGCTGTTAGTCATTTGTTATTTACCGCCATACTTTTTATACCTACCATAACAGCTGATACTGCCCTTAGTGGCGCGTTGTCCAGCTATGTAAGCTTTTAGATATTACTTTATCAAGGCTCTTTTCCACAGCCATTTGAGCAGAAACGCCCAGCTTTTCTTGCCAAGATTTTTTCTGCACATACTTCACTTCAAACACAGAAGCCTCTTTAACGCGTTGAGAAATATATTCATCACTGGTGCTAATACCATCAACCAACAGTTTCTCAAGCGCCACTTTACCGTACCAAGTTTCGCCAGTAGCGACTAATGGAATATCTAGCTTAGGTCTAAATTCACTCACAAAGCCTTTAAATAATTCATGCGTTTCTTCAAGGTCATCAATAAATTTCTGACGACCGGCTTCTGTATTTTCGCCAAGCATCGTTAATGTGCGCTTATATTCACCTGCCGTTAGAACATCATAATCGACATCTAACTTCTTCAATACTTTATTAAAGTTAGGCAAGCTGGCAACCACGCCTATAGAGCCAATAACAGCAAAAGGTGCAGCCAATATTTTATCGGCAATACAAGCCATCATATAACCGCCACTGGCGGCAACTTTATCGACACAAATAGTCAGTGGGATATTTGCCGAACGAATTCTTGCCAACTGCGATGATGCCAAACCATAAGAGTGGACCATACCGCCTGGGCTTTCGAGACGAACAACTACTTCATCTTCAGGCTTAGCTAAGGTTAATACTGTCGTTATTTCTTCACGGAAATTTTCAACTTCTGAGGCTTTCATATCGCCATCGAAGTCTAATACATAGACGTTACCTTTAACGGGGCTAGCACCTTTAACAGAATCAGTACCTTTAACTGAGTCAGTACCGTTAACAGAGTCAGTAACAGCAGCATCGCTATCGGAGTCGGTTGATTTTTTAGCATTAACTTTAGCCAACTGTTTAGCTTCTTTCTTAGCCGCTTTATCTTTTTTCTTTTGGCTTTGCTTTTCGGCTTTTTCGCGCTGCTTAATAACATGCTCATCAAGCACTGCATGCTGCATTATTTCTTCCATTTGCTTGTAGCGATCATTGAGCTTTTTCACTTCCAAGCGCCCTTCACCTTCACCGCCACGCTGACCCGCGTTAACAATGACTGAAATCAATAGAACAATGGCAATCAAAAATGTAGCAATTTTGGCGAAAAACAATCCATATTCAGCAAGTAATTCAATAAACACAGCAAAACCTTTTTAACGAGTGAGTAAAATGCGACCATCTTTTAATGTTGGACGCTTTAAAATAAGAGCTATAAAACAGCTACCATCTGGATATTCCAGTAACGGCTAGGTTTTAGCCACTTTAAGCGAACACGATTAAACAAGGATTAAGGGAGGATGTCTAGCGGGTTGTTGTCTAAATAAAGCCGGCCAGACAAGGGTTTGGGTGATTCATAAACAAGTTTTAGCCGAATTTTGGGGCCGTTATACGATTATCTTACACCCTAGAGAATTATTGTTAGGGGTGAAAGAAATGGACTCTAGCGATTAAGCTCCTTTGCCAGCGCTTAATTTTAACATTCAAAAAAACGCTTCACTTTTTTATTGCAGCGCCAACACACTATCATCAATCAATTTATCCACCATATTATCGACGGCTCGCCCAGCAGCTAACTCCTCCAATAAATACTCAACACTGACTAAAGCATCCGCCAAGCGTTCCAACCAATCATCAACTACCCCTTCATTGGAATTACCTTGGTAAGCTGTATTCAATAAGACAGCACAGCGATTCATTAATATCTCTGCATTCTCAATACCTATTATGCTAAACGCACCACCAATACTCTCCAAACAAACAGCTACATTAGCAATATGCTCTCTATCATAATTCGAATCGATATAGGCAATGACCGCTCGCTTGGCCAAACCGATATTCGATTTTGACTCTTCATATAAATTCATTTGTGCTTGCTGCAATAATCCCTTAGCAACGGTTGATTGTGCTTCTTGGCTATCAACGCTATCTAGCAGAGAACCGGTCAACAATGCATTTTCAATATAGAGAATCATATTGGCTACATGCAATAAGGCCTCTTGGTCCGGCGACTCAATGCGCCAGCTATTAATTTGCTCAATGGATTGATCAATTGGCGCGGTTGCTGCCACATAACCACTGACTTTTAGCACCGCCGATATACGCTCACAATTGGTGACTAAGGTATTGATATCATCCGACTCACACAAGCCGCTCTCGGACATCATATCGAGAATACGTTTAGCGCCTAGCAGCTCATCCTTAACCACATCCAACATTGAGAGTAACGCTTTGTATGTGCTGCGCTCCATCGCCTCGCGATGCGCCACTAAGGCTTTGTCATTCCAAGGGAGAGGCGTAAACCGACCTAATTGATTGAGATCTTCATCGTTAACATTTTGAGGCTCAGCCAATAATAACAATAACGTTAACTCAGCTAACACTGCTGTATCTGGCAAACTGTGCATACCGTGCAAAGGGTCTTTCTCTAAACGTTTTAAACTGCGATCAAATTTAGTGAAAAAATGTCTGCGTTGCGGCGTCAACTCAAGCGTTTTGCTATTAAAAGCCGCGACCAGCTTCTTGACCAGCCGCCAAACCGCTGCATTAACGCTACCATGACATAAATCAATGGCCCGCTCCGCAACCCTATCAATCAACACTAACTTGGCGCTCACATCACTGTCGCGTAACAAACCAATCAAGCCCGTTTGATACATTTGACGTAAGCGCCTAAAGGTTTTTTGCTGCTCTTCAATGTTATCAACTACAGGCTCAGTGATATCTTCTTCAAGACTACTCGCCTCACTCTCGTCTTCAGCATTCGCGAGAGGCACCAACGTCAACTCCATCACTTCAGGAGCCGTTGACACTAATAATGTATTATCAGACGGCTTATTGTTCGCCTCGACCCAATCATTAAGCTGATACTCAAATTCGATTAATGTGCTTTCGGTGACAAATGATGATAAACCCGCACTCGCCAAGGCGTAGAAGCAAGGCGCTAATAGCAGCGGCGAGGCAACGCCAGTGGTTTGTACATATTCAAAAAACCGCGGTAACAAATAAACGCATTGAAATAAAGCATCAGACTCTCTTGCGGTAATTCCGCCGTTCTCATCAGACCGACCTTGATACACGCTCTCAACCGCTTGCCCTAGCTGCACCGATAAATCAGCCGCTACCGATAAACCCAGCAACGAAAAGACACCCGCCACCTCATCTAATTGTGACGATAATTTTTTGATTAAGGCATCCGCGGGTGTAGCATCATTAAGGCTTTGCTCCACCAGTAAATTTAACTGCTCAGAAACCCGCGACAAGGCTTCGACCAGCTCAGGCTCAACGACATCAAAAGCACTTTGCGAAGAACGAAACGGCAAAGGAGAAGCGGCTTTTTTAATAGCTGTATTAGTCTGATTCACGTGTGGTCTCTCTTTTTTGTGGCTGCTTACGATTGGCTTACGATTGGTTTACGATTGATAGCACCGCTGATTTGTAAAAACAGTTGTGAAATAGTCACTCACTTTGAGTATAGGTAATAAGACATCGCACGCCTGCCAGACCCTTCTAATCAATAGATTCAGCCGCCTAGATGTGACCGAAGTCGCCTTTTACAACTCGGTTATAGCCCTGTTCCAGCTGCGTTATGGCGCCGCCATAGCACTGTCTTCGCACTTTTAGCGACAAGCACCCAGAATAAACCCAGCTCAGCCAAAAACATTAGATTACCTAGCTACGAATTAAGCGGCGCGCACTTGCCTCAAAACGTCTAATGAAATGAATTGTTCTTTATACCGATTATGCTTATTAAAGCCCCAAAAGCAGCCATAGACGGTCTATAATTTGCAGGCTAGCCTCAGGCAATAGTAGAGCTCGCTAGTAACCACAAAAAAACACCGACTAACAATGCATTCAGCCATATATTTCACAGGATTTATTTCATGCAAAGCGTATCAACTGGCCAAGCCCTCTACCGTAACTTTTTGGGTGACGCCCCTTGCTGGTATAAAAATACGATTATCTTTTTCTTAATCGCCAACCCTTTCTTATTAAATATCACCGGTCCATTCGTAATGGGCTGGTTATTAATAATACAGTTTATTTTCACCCTTGCGATGGCACTGAAGTGCTACCCATTGCAAAGTGGTGGCTTACTGGCCATGGAAGCGATTATTCTCGGCATGGCTAGCCCGCAAGATGTTTACCATGAAATACAACTCAACCTGCCTGTCATTTTACTATTAGTGTTTATGGTGGCCGGCATTTATTTTATGAAGGACTTACTGCTCTTCACCTTTACCAAACTATTAACCAATGTGCGCTCTAAAGTTTGGCTATCTCTTTTGTTTAGCTTTGTTGCCGCATTTTTATCGGCGTTCTTAGATGCCTTAACCGTTATTGCCGTCATCATTAGTGTTGCCGTTGGCTTCTATGCCATATTCCAAAAAGTCGCCTCAATAGAAGGCTACGATGAAAATGAAGATGACGATGATAAGCATGAAGACAGCAACATCCATCACCTCCACCGTGAAGATCTCGATCAATTCCGTGGCTTTTTACGTGATTTAATGATGCATGCCGCCATTGGTACCGCGCTAGGCGGCGTATGTACACAAGTAGGCGAACCTCAAAATTTGGTTATCGCTGCGCAATCTAACTGGCAGTTTCTTGAGTTTTTCTTACGCATGTGCCCGGTTACTATTCCTGTATTAATAGCCGGTTTATGCGTAGTGGTATTACTCGAAAAAACCGCTTGGTTTGGTTATGGCTGGCAGCTTCCAGAATCCGTTCGTAAAGTGTTAGTTGAAGATGCCGAACAACAAGATGCCAATCGTAATCATCAAGACAAGATGGCTTTAGTTATTCAAGCCTTAGTCGCTGTTTGGTTAATCCTTGGCTTGGCCCTGCATTTAGCCGAAGTTGGCGTAATTGGTTTAAGTGTTATCGTATTAGCGACTGCGTTTAATGGCATCACGAGCGAGCATGCACTTGGTAAGGCCTTTGAAGAAGCATTGCCCTTTACCGCATTACTTGTCGTGTTCTTCGCTATTGTTGCTGTTATCGATAAACAAGGCTTGTTCACCGGCATTATCAATAATGTCTTAGCTATGGATAAAGATGTGCAAGTCCCCATGTTTTACTTAGCCAATGGCGTATTGTCGGCCATTAGCGATAATGTATTTGTAGGTACGGTTTATATTACCGAACTCAAACAAGCGTTAATTGACGGCACAATTGATAGATCACAATACGATTTACTTGCAGTAGCCATTAATACCGGCACCAACATCCCGTCTGTTGCCACACCTAATGGCCAAGCCGCATTTTTATTCTTGCTGACATCATCACTAGCGCCGCTGATTCGTTTAGGCTATGGCACTATGGCTTATAAAGCTCTGCCTTACACCATTGTATTAACGATAGTAGGCTTACTCAGCGTTATCTATATATTGCCGGGCGCCACAGACTATATGGTTGCAGAAGGCATTATTACGAATTTACATACCAACGAGGTGTATATTGAGACGAATAACTCAGGGCATCATTAAAAATAATAATTTAATCTGCAGCTAATTTTATTGTGAAAACATTTATCGTGACATGGCTATTAAGAGTAGTCGCCCTCCTACCCCTATCGGTTGCTCGGACAATCGGTAGAGGAATTGCTTATTTATTATCGTTGACTAACAATGATATTTATCGGCTAAGCCGCATCAACATTGCGTTAACACATCCACAACTGGACAGTGATGCTCTTGATAAAATAACAAAAGACAGTGTTGCGAGTACCGTTGTTAATGCTTTTGAAATGCCCATTGTCTGGCAGCAAGATAACGACTGGATTGTCAAGAAAACGGTATCTATTGAAGGTGAAGCCCACTTAACTTCAGCCCTTGGCAGCAAAAAAGGTGTCATTATTATTGCGCCACATATAGGCAACTGGGAAGCACTTGGAAGACATTTGCCTGTGCATGCACCCACAACTAACCTTTACCAGCCACCCAAGCTTACAGCGCTAGAGAATATCGTTAGATCTGGTCGAGAGCGTTCGGGTGCCAAACTTGTGCCGACGAATCAACGGGGTGTTGCTGCTTTATTAAAAGCGCTAAGACGAGGCGAGTTAATTGGTGTTTTGCCCGATCAGGTGCCGCCTAAAAACTCTGGTGTGTTCGCCCCCTTCTATAACGTGCCTGCTTATACGATGACGTTGGTTTATAGTTTGATTCAAAAAACCGACTGTCGTGTGGTGTTGGGTTCTGCGTTACGTGTTCCTGGTGGTTTTAAAGTGATTTATGCTGAGGCGCCTGAGGCTATTTACAGTGCGGATCAGGCGGTGTCTTTAAGGGCGTTGAATTTGATGGTTGAGATGGCTATTAATAATGATGTGGCACAATATCAATGGGCTTATAAGCGGTTTAAGAAACAGCCTGAGGGTGTTGAGAAGCCTTATTGATTTGAGGATGAGAGTTACCTAGGATAGGCCGATAGCCGGAATCTAGATCTTTAAGCTCCATCTGATAGTGTTCTTATATTCTGGATTTTTATTTTCATTGTTTGAGTTTTCAGTTCAAGACCGTCGGGGGTGGCCCGACACGCCAGTCACTTTTGTGATTCGCTACGCTCACCCTACGGGACGCCTTGCAGGCGCGCAGCAAAAAGCGCTGTGCTTGTGCAAAGAAAAGTAACCAAAAGAAAGCACACAATCTGACGAAGATTGACCCCGATATAACCTATTTATTTTGGGATATTCTTATCCAGCACATCTAAACAGTGCCTACGAAAACCATTTTCACTCGACTTTAATTGCTCGTCAATATCTGAGATCGCCTCCAGCCAATATCATTCTGACTCCTCAGACTTTTCAAAACACAATGAGGCTACAACGAACAAGTTCAGTAGGCTTCTTTTTATTTTAGAACAAGTAAAAACCGTGCCTAACGGCCGGCTTTTACTCTTGAGCTCCGCATGCCGCTCAAAAAAGATA
>Ga0209406_1001823_pt1 | contig 14971 bp, 13 predicted proteins | sample COGITO_mtgs_1204_FD_184808 | JGI IMG/M metagenome (GOLD analysis project Ga0209406, IMG submission 184808) | Pelagic marine microbial communities from North Sea - COGITO_mtgs_120426 (SPAdes) (version 2) | ecosystem: Environmental > Aquatic > Marine > Epipelagic ...
CCGAAATCACATTTTATAAAGATGTTGTGTTTGGAGGAAAAGAATTAAAAGCGGGAGTTTATTCTCTATTTACAATACCTTCTAAAGATGGAGATTGGACTGTAATAATTAACAAAGCAAAAAATCTTTGGGGTTCATATTATTATAATGAAGATCAAGATGTTGCTCGTGTTTCTGGAAAAGTCTCTAAAGCTGAGAAAAATATTGAGGCATTTTCAATGATGTTTGATAAAGATATGACATTAAAGATGGGGTGGGGAAACACAATTGTTTCAGTTTCTATAAAATAAACTAGAAACAACTTATCAAATATTGAGATGGCTAGTGCAATGAAGCACTAGTCATTCTTTTTTGCAAGATTATGTTTTAGTAGGTTGCATACTGTGATTCATATAATTTACAGCTTAGAACGACATTGACAAGCCTAATCCGTATTCTTTTCCAGTATAAAAAGGCATAACTATTCCGCTAACCTCTTCTTTATCTTTAAATAAATTTCTTTTAACAAACGGATGAATCCAATAAGCAATTTTAGTACTTACTATTCCAATTCCAGCACCAGTAACAACATCTGAAAACCAATGTTTATTGTTCTGCAGTCTTAAAAAACCTGTTCCAGTAGCAACTAAATACCCGGAAATTCCATACCAAATTGATACGTCTTTATATTCTTGATATAAAAACTCTGCTCCCATAAAAGAAATTGCTGTACTGCCTGATGGAAATGAAAGTTTGTTCGAGCCGTCTGGTCGTTCGATTGCGGTTAACTTTTTCATTGCTGTAACAGTTGACCCCATAATCAAGGATGCTGTTCCCAAAATGATTGTCCTGTCCTTAAAATCATTTTTTCCTTTAATCCCAAGCGCATTCAAACCATATACGGATAAAGAAGGAACAAATTGAGAAACGTCATCTATTTTTAAATTATTATCTCTTTGTCCTTTTAACTCTTCTTGTATGTTGTAGTTAATTCGTTTTAACGCATCATTATCAATCCCTATTATTCCGTATCCGATAAAAACACTTGGGATTATTGCTGATTTGTAATTGAACTTAAGGTTTTGTGTTTTATATAAAGTGTCGTTTTTTTTATTTTGTCCAAAAAAGACCAATGGAATAAACAATAAAATAGTCAGGAGCTTTTTCAAAATGGTTTTTTAGTGAATCAAATATAGTTAATTACTAGCCTTTTTACTTTGATGAGTGTACTTCATCTCAGGTATTTTTTAAAGTAAACAGCTTTGGGTTGAGAGCTTATGTCAATTTTTTTGATTATTAATTTAATGTATAAATTACTGTTTTATGAACCCCTCCTAATTCCTTGTCCTCAAGTATAATTTCTTTTTTTGATATAAAATTAAGATTAAAAGGTTCGATTTCAACGTTTATCCCGCTGTTAAATTCTAATCTCGTGGTCAACCCAATATTTTTGTCAATATTTGGAGTAAAGATGTTTTTTGGAATATGCTCTGTAATTATAGCATATTTATAAGATTTAATTTTGTTTAAAATTTTTGTAATTGATTTATTGTCAAGATGTTGTAAAACTTGACGAATAATCACGCCGTCAGCTTTTGGTAGTGTATCATCAATAAAGTTTTTACTCTCAAAAATAATTTTTTTATCATTAAACTTTTTTTTATTTGTTTTGATTAAATCTGGTACAATATCAAATGCATAGTATTTGTGGACATGTTTATAAATGTTTTTGCCCACATTAAAATCTCCACACCCCAAATCAATTATTGATTTTAATTTTTTATCAATTAAAAATGAATTTACAAATTTTACATATGGTAGTACCAGTTTTTCATTGTGAGAGCCTGGTCCTGAATTAAAATTTAATGCTTTTTTGTCCCATGATCCATCCTTATAAATTTTGCTAAAAATTTGTTCTGTAGATAGGCCTTTGTATTCAAAATTAATTAAAATGAGTTTTATTTTTCTTTTTATTTTTTTTAATTGGCTTAAAACCATTTGTAGTTGATGTATAAAGTTTTGATCTAATTTATTTCTAAAAAAAATTATTTTTCTTGGTTTCTTATCTGTAAATATATGTCACAAAAGTGTTATTATTTACAGATTGTTTAATTAAAATGGCGTACAGTTTGTAAAGTTAGGTTGAGGTAGTGTCCATTGAGGTGTATTAGAGCTGAAACTGTTGCATTCTAAAACATTACCTACATCCCAATCTTCTGTGTTTTGATTAAAGTTTGAAGCATTTAAAAACATATACCACATCTCAGCGACATTGCTTGTATTCCAATTATTTATGGGCTGATTAAATGCCGAATTACCTTCAAACATTCTTCCCATTTTACTCACATTTCCAACATTCCAATTTTCTAGAGGCTGATTAAAGACTGAATTATCTTTAAACATCGCATAGGCATTAGTTAAATTTCTCACATCCCAGTTTGAAATGTCTTGATTAAAAGTTGACTCTTCAAACATCCTTGACATATTTGTCACGTTGCTAACGTCCCAACTGGAAATGTCCTGGCTAAACAAAGAGTTTTGAAAAAAAAGATCCTCCATAGAGGTAACCATAGAGGTGCATACAGATGAAATGTCTACATTATTTTCAATCATCTGTCTAAGGCTGAGCTCGTTTACAACTGTATATTCTATTCCGTCAATAGTTCCCACATCTCCTATATTGGCAGACTCACATGCCTTTATGGTTGTTCCATTTTCGCGCAGATAAACTACATCACAATTTATAGGCTCGTCATCCGCGTGAGTCATAAACCTTTTTACTTCTTCGTTTTTATCAAAAATATTAGCTGCATTAGTAATAATAAACGTTCTAAAATAGTAAGCTGTATTTGGCTCAAGGTTTTCAATTGTTAAATTTACAGAGCCTAAATTTGAGTTAACAATAAAATCATCAAAGGTGGGGTCAGGTGATGTTGAATAAACAAACCCTTGACTAGTGGGGCTTGGCGTATCACAGTTAAGTGGGGTAATCACTATAGCGCCGTTTAATGTAGCTGATGTTCTGGTTATGTTAGTAGCTGGAAATGTAAATAAATTCTGCTCATCAACACAAACAATTTCATAATCAGCTGAACATGCTAGGATGAGCAAAGCTGAGAATACTAGTAGTTTTTTCATAACTAAGTTGATTAACTATTCAAATATAACAAATGTTGGTTTAAACTATTTATGAGTTTAGAACGGCTTAATTAAAAAAACAAGTGTTCCTTGTGTTTTGGCAATTATTACAATCTGGATTGTGGTCTCAAATATTTTCAAGTGTTTAATATGTGATTATTTAATTTATTTTTTTAAGACTATCCACTGGTTTATTTTGAAAAAATTCTGAATAAATCTTTTTATTTTTTTAAAAAAACTGATTTTATAACCAAATAAATTTGAGAGTGTCTCGCCCATTCCTACAGAATAATGCTCAACTATTTTGAAATTATATTTATGTGCAAAATTTGAAAGAAGCTTATTTGAAAAAATAAAAGTATGCTCTATGCCATCAATTATTTTAGGAACTTTAAAGCTTAAAAACATTAGTCTATTATATAATGTGTAAAGAAAACTTGATGAATCTGGAGTGCCAATACAAACAAATCCATCTTTCTTTAAAATTCTCTTAATTTCTATTATAAATTCATCTAAATCTGTTACATGTTCAATTACATGAGAAACATGAATTAAATCAAAAAAGTTATCAGGGTATTTTGCTTTTTTTAAATCCCCAAAAAAACAATCAGCATTAAAATTAGTATTTAAAAAATCTATTGCGCTTTGGTCAAATTCTGTAGCGTAAAGCTTAAAGCCCAATTTACGTGCATATGCTAATCCTAAACCTAATCCAGCACCTATATCTAAGAATTTGTCATTATCATTAAAATGAGAAATATATTTTGCCTCCTTAAAAATTTGTTTTTTTGATAGTTTATCAATCCTCTTAATATTTTTTTTTGCTATTGATTTTAAGTCATAGCCTTCATACTTCTTAGTATCTGAATAACTAGAATAGTATTTAGACAATTCGTGATTATCGGCCATTGGGTTAGCAAAAATTAAATCACATTTTTTACATTTTACTCTAGAAATATGGGGGCCTTGTCTAGAGCAGTCAATTGACCAACCTGTTAGTTCTGGTGAATTACAATAAGGACATTGTTTATAAAGAATCATTTGTAATAATATTATTATAAAAAATTTCTTTTAACCAAATAAGATCAAAGAAAAAATCAATATACAAAAAAGATAAATTTAATATGGTTTTTTTTGGAGTTCAAGTATGATTAAAACAATAAATCACTATTTACTTGAAAGCCCCCAATGTATAGTGGCAGGAATTGTTAATGCTATATTTTGAGATCAAATAAAAATGTCCATTTTTTTATGTAAAATCGATCCAATTTTACTCGTGAATTTATTTGATGATATTGTGTAATACTGCCCCTATAGCCTTTCATTTGAGAGAGTCCTGTTACGCCTGGCCTGGTCTCATGTCTTAAATAGAATTTTTCTACACGATCTCGGTATAAATCATTTAATTTTATTGGGTGTGGTCTTGGCCCTACAATAGACATTTGTCCTAAGAAAACATTTAAAAATTGAGGGAATTCATCTAATGAAGTTCTCCTTAAAAACACACCAAACTTTGTAACTCTAGGATCGTTTACTTTTGTCCAAGAATAGTCAGATTCTTCATTTAAATGCATTGTTCTAAATTTAAAACATGGGAAGTGAACACCGTCTTTACCTTCTCTTATTTGTTTGTAAATGACTGGCCCACGACTTTGAAGCTTTATGATAAAAGAAAATAGCGGATACATCCAAGAAAGGAAAAAGACAAGAATAAAGCCAGAAAATAAAATGTCAAACACCCGTTTTAAAACAGCATTAAAAATCTTTTTGAGGGGGGGGGTTTTTGTTTTATTTTTCAATTTCTATAATTGTATTGTTTGAATTGTAAATTTCGGCTAAACTAAACATTTATATTTTCATACTAAAAGTATATTAATTAATTTTAGCTATTTTTACGTGTTAACATCATTAACTATATGAACTTAACTCATATTCCTAAAAAAATATTTTTGGTGGCTTTTGCAGCTGTGTTTTCTTGTAGTAAATCTGACCAGCTTCAACGCAACGAACTTTTTTACAATAATGATTTTGAAAGCGGTGATTTAGATGCAATTAGTGGCGCTCAATTGATGACGTATAACAACACTACTGTACTGGGAAATTATAATAATGATGGTTTTACACTCAACCTAAATAATATTGGCCCTCACGATTTTATTTATATATCATTTGATTTATATATTCATGATAGTTGGGATGGCAATTTTAACAATATTGATCCTGATCAGCCTGATGCTTGGTTTCTTGAATTAAATTCTGATACTGATTCGGGTATTCCTAATAGTGTTTGGGAAACTTCTTTTTCTAATAGTGTTTGTAACTCAGTGTTGTGTTTAAAACAATCTTATCCTGGTGTTTTTCCAGCTGAAAACCTCCCTCGCGAGGGATCATCTCGATTACTACCTGGTTTGTGTAGCCTGGAGTCTGATTTTGATGGTACTACACTATATACAATTGAAAAAGGTTTTGAACATTCAGGCAATGCTTTACTCATACGCTTCTATGATCAACTTTACCAACCTAATGCCGTTGATAATGACAAAAGATGTGATGAGAGTTGGTCTCTTGATAATTTAAAAGTGCGTATTATCACATTTGAATGAAAAAATATTTTATGCGAATCATATTGTCCTTAGTATTATGCTTTTGTTTTTTTCAAGAGAAACAATCTCAAACAATTAATCTCAACGAGAGGTTCGTTCAACAAAACCTTAGAACAGCTCAATTGCTTGGTGAATTTGACCCTTCCGTTTCGTTTACATCATTACCAATTCACACGGGAAAAATAGGTGTCAAAATAGATTCAAGTCTTATTGGCGGCAATGAATATGGGGCTACATTAAAAACTTTTTTTGGAAAGCATGGCACATTAAAAATCTTACCTGTTAATTTTTTAATGGAATACAGTAGTCATCACCCTTACAGCAGAAATAATGGAAGTATGATTCCAAACAGAGGTTATCAACAGCTTATTAGTTTTGGTTTTCATGCGGAATTAGGTCCATTGTCTATACAATTTAAGCCCGAAAGCGTTTATGCTGAAAATAGAAATTTTGAAGGGTTTCCTGATAGTCATTATGGGTCAATTTGGAGCAGAAGGTATAGCCTTTGGAATTACATCGACATGCCGGAACGATTTGGAGAAAACGCTTACAAAAAATCTTTGTTTGGGCAATCTAGCATAAGATTAAATTATAGCGGTCTTTCATTAGGATTATCATCTGAAAATATTTGGTGGGGGCCCTCTATAAGAAACAGCATCATGATGAGTAACCAAGCTCAAGGGTTTAATCATATTACTTTTAATACAACAAGGCCTTTAAAGACCTTTATTGGGAATTTTGAATGGCAAGTTGTAACAGGACGTTTAGAGGGTTCTGGGTTCAGGCCTCCTGTACCTGGTCAAACAGTTGGAATTTCTAACTATTATAACCCAAAAAAAGATGATTGGCGTTTTTACCAAGGTTTAACTTTATCGTATTCCCCTAAATGGGTTGACGGTCTGTCGCTTGGGGTTATCAGATGGATACAAACGTATGGTGAATTTGCAACAAAAAATCGAGATTATTTTCCCGTCTTTGATGGTCTTTTTAGAAAAAATGATAAGTATGGTTTGTTTGATGGTTCACTTGAGCTAGAAAGAGATCAGGCTGCGGGAATTTTTGGAAGATGGGTGTGGCAAGATGCTAAAGCCGAAATTTATGGTGAATTAAATTATAATGACGCCAAATACAATTTAAGAGATTTAATGTTAGATTCTGATCACGCAAGAGCTTACACAGTTGGGTTTAACAAAGTTTTTAAAAAAAACCAAGCTAGTAAAATATATAAGGTTTCATATGAAAGAACGATGATGCAACAAACCTCCTCTCGCTTATTAAGAAATGCAGGTAGCTGGTATTTGCATAGTGCGGTTAGACACGGCTACACTAATAATGGTGAAGTGCTGGGTGCTGGAATAGGCCCAGGAAGTAATTCTCAATATTTTGAACTTTCTATGATAGATAAGTTAGACAAGTATGGTGTTGCTTTTGAGGTTATAGACCAAGACAATGATTTTTTTATTGGCGCTTTTGAAGAGGCCCAAGATTTTAGGCGTTATTGGAAAGATTTTAATGTTCACTTTAGTTTCCAGAAAAAAATAAAAAATTATTGGGGACATATTAATGTGGTTTATTCAAGAAGTTTGAATTATCAATGGGAATTAGAAGATTTTACCGAGCCCTATTATCACGCTGGTACAGATGTTAACAACCTTCACGTAAATTTCAATCTTACCTATCACTTTAATTCCAAAAAAAAACATGAGTTAAATAAAGTATATCCCTAAAAAAGCAATTTTTTTATTTTTTAGCAAGACGTCTAAAAACCTCTAAATATTCATCTGTTATACAGTCCCAATTGTATTTATCTGTAATAGCCAGATGTGATTTCTCGCTTAATTTTTTAATTTGCTTAGGATGTTGGTCTGCATAATTGATTTGTTGACAAACAGCATCCTGATTTTTCTCAAAATAAATTCCATATAAATCGTTATTTAACATTTCTTTGTTAAAAACAGTATATAAAGCCAAAATAGCACAGCCATAGGCCATGGCTTTAATCATCGTTGGATTAGTCCCCCCAAACTCATGGCCGTGAACATACACATAGCAATGAGTATATAAAGCAGCTAAAACTTCAGGGTCATTAACATAACCTGTAAAAATAAGTCTCTCATCTTTTATCGCTTTTAGCTCATCAGCGTATTTGTCTTTATAAAAGACATCACCCACAACAACCATTTTTTTTGTTGAATTTGAAGCCAGAAAACCTTTCACAATAACATCGGCGTTATTATCTGGAATCATACGCCCGACAACTAAATAATATTCTTTTGAGTTAATAGGCCATTGTTGAATCAAAGAAGGGTCATCAGATTTTTTTATTGTGGCGCCGTAAGCAATTACTACTGATTCTTTTTTAAATGTATTCAGGTATATCTTACGCATCTCCTCGGAATCATTTATAATTTGATCAAATAAAATTGTTGACAAATGGGCTGCTATTTTAAAATATTTAGCGCCTAAGCCTTTCCACTTGGGGCGCAGCCATTCTAAACCGTCCACGTTTATAGCCGTTGGTTTTCTAAATATTTTTGATATTAACCCAAAAGGGCCATTGGCTGCATTTACAGCAAAAATAACATCTGCTTCAGATACAACTGCATGACAGATAGATAAAAAAGAATGTATTAATTGACTTAATGATTTTGTTTCGATAGTTGGCACATACACTAATTTTATGCCGTTTACAAGAACTGGTTTTTCTTTAAACAAATTGCGATGGCAATAAACAGTTACTTCGCAGTCTCTTTCAACCAAGCGCTCACTTAATTCTTTAATTAAAGTTTCATAACCACTATAAACATACGGATAACCTCTTGAGCCGATAATGGCTATTTTTAAAGGGGTTGTGTTGTCGCTTGATTGAATCATTTAGTTGAAATAGTAGTTTTAAGAAGATTTAATATGTTTTTGTTGAACTGTGAAGGCGAAAAATGTTTGTTGGTATGCTCAATCGCTTTTTTAGTATTTGATGTTTTCAATTTATCGTCTTTGTAATAATTATTTATCATATCTGCAGCTTTTTTTGGATTACTATGTGGCACCAACAAACCACAATTACCATTGTCTAAAATTTCTACAGCTCCTCCTAGGTCAGTAGCCGCTAAAGGCACTTTCATTTTAATCGCTTCAAACAGCACTGTAGGTAGCGGATCTGGCGCTATTGAAGGGTGAAAAAACAAATCGGATTCAGCCAAAATCGCCTCAACATCTGTTCTGTATCCTAAAAAATGTATGTATTGATGTAAATCATTTTTAATAACTAGTGTTTTTAATTCTTGCTCATAAGACTCATAACCTGGATAAATGTCTCCAACAATTAAAAATTGATACTGATTATTAAGTTTAAACAGCTCTTTTGCCACTTCAATAAAGTATTTATGACCTTTATAGGGGATCAATCTTGCTATTGACGTAACGGTTACGGTTGAGCTAATTTTCCTTTTTATGTTTTCGGGGGCATCTGTAATCGGAAAAACAATACCATTATAAACTTTTTCAAGTTGGGTTTTTTTAAGGTATGGTTGCCAGTGTTTTTCAACACTACTAGAAACCGCAATAACTTTTGTTGAAAAATATCGCACAAATAAGCCAATAAATATTTCGTAAAGTTTATTGCCAGTTGGTATTTCGTGAATATGAGACATAGAAATAATCCCCTTTTTTTTGGCAGCTAATCCTCCAGAAATAATTACCGATGTGCTGGTGTACAACAATTCAATGTTATGTTTATCAATATAGTTTGAGATATAATTTGTGGCCTTTTTAATTTTTAAAAAACGATTACATAGACCCTTTAAGTTTAAGTATTTTTTTCTAAAAACCCCTAAATTATATGTGCTACATGAGGCTCCTTTGTCTGTAATTACCTTGTCTAGAGCTCCTTTGTAAGGTAAAAGAACATGTACTTCATATTTAGCTTTAATTAAAATATCTATTACTTGTAAAACAATTCTACTGGCGCCATACATGTCATTAGAGCTGTGTAATAAAAGTATTCTTTTAGCTGATTGTTTCATTTAATTTTAACGCTTTTTAAAATAAAATATTCGTAATCATTAATAAATTTTTCTCTTGAAAAAGCTTTCAACCTTTCTGATCCCTTTTCAATCAAATAAGTTCTTTTAGGTTTTGAGGTTATTAATTTCGTAAGAGTTTTAAATAATTCTATATAATCTCCTGCATTAAAATGTTCAGCTGCACCCCCTGCAACTTCTACCATTGCACCCGCATTAGAAGTTACAACTGGAGTTTTCATGGCGAAAGATTCCAAAATAGGAATACCAAAGCCTTCTTCAACAGAGGGAAAGACATATATCAAGGCCTTTTTATACAAGGATCTTATTTCTGCTCTTGACAAGTAGTCTGTCATCAAAACATTTTTTGATAAATTGTTTGTCAAAATGTATGTCTTCAATTCGTTTAACACTTCTGCATTGCCGTTAAGGATTTTTCTGCCTGCAAGTACTAATTTTAAATGTTTATTTGTTTTATCTTCTTTTAAAAATTTAAAAGCTTTGACAAGTGTGATTAAATCTTTTCGCTTGTCAAAAGACCCTACGTGTAATAAAAAATCACTATCATGTAAATTAAAAGTTTTTAGAATGCTGTCATCATATGTTTTTGAGCTTAAAAAACTTTGAAATATAGCCGTAATTAAAGGTTTCTGCTTTGAAAAAGTTCTTTCTAATTTACTTTTAGCGTGTTTGCTGGTAGTTATTACTGATGACTTTCCTCGCAGCCCTATTTTTATAAGTTTAATATAATATTTACGCCATAAAGCGTTGTAATTTTTAGGATAATCCCAAAATAATGTGTCGTGAACAACACAGAGCTTAAGTGTTTTTAAATTCCATAGAGGTACTACAAAATCAGGACAAATCAGCACATCTGGTTTGTGCTTTAATATTCTAAATGGCAATATAGCTTGTTTCCAAAAAAAATAATAGGCATGAAAATATATTCTCAATAGCCTGTTTTTTGGATTTAAAAACATGTGATTTTGACCCCATTGATCAATATCGTGTGAAAAAACATATTCAATGTTTTTGTTTTTTGAATTTTTAGCCCCTAAAACTAGTTCGTAAATATAGGTTCTTATTCCAGACAGTGCGGCCTGATAATAAAAAGTATCTATAAAAACTTTAATTTTTTGGGCCAAAATATTCTCTTTATTTTAATTAAACGAATAGAGTAAAGATACTCATTGGATGTTTCTGTTTAAAATATTTTTTAAATAATACGATTCAATAAATCCAATTAAAAACCAAGAAATAAAAGCAACGAAAAGATAAAGTTCTGCATTGGCCGTAAACAAAGGTATGAGTAAGCCTATTTTTGTGAGGGCAGCCACAAAAGAAATGGACCTTATATGTTGTTTTTTTGAAAGCTCAAATACCTTTAGGCCATTCTTTATCGCTTTGAACAAAATTGAAATATATATTAGAAGTCCTAGAAATCCCATTTGAACCCCGTAAATTAAAAACTGGTTTTCGCCGCCAATTTTTATAGCTTGATCAACCCCATTGGCATTCCCACTCATGGCTATACCAATACCCATTGGATTCTGAATCATAGAATTTACTCCTTCAATCCATTCGATAAGGTGTCCTAAGCTTGATGTATTTTGAAAATTCAAAGTGTCTAGTATAAAGTATTGTAATTCTTTGCTAGAAAAGAAAGAAATATAAATTACTAGAATCGTAATCAAGGTTAAAACGATTCGTAATAGCTGATATTTTTTTTCTAAAAACAAACTAAAAAACACTATGATTAGACTTGCAATCATTGCTCCTCTTGAATAAGAAAAAAAGAAAGACAATGTTACCAACACCAACAAGGATAAATAAGCCAGTCGATTGTTATTGTATTTTGAGTGTATTAAATAATGAAGCCCAAGTGATAAAAACAATAATAATGAAGCTGCAAACTCTAAAGGATTAGCAAAGAAAGCTGCATAGCGTGGAAATCCACCCTGCCTTTCAAAAGTCCAGCTCAGACCATAATTACCCGTTGGCGAAATGTCATTTATTGCTAAATTAAATCTGCCATAGTCCAGAAGACTTTGTAAGTGCACTCCAAATATTTTTTCAGATAACGCAAATAAAAAAGAAACCACTGCTAAACAAATTAGGGCTTTTGCAATAAACCTCCACCTTTGTTTGTCAATATTAGTTTGACGGCCTAAAAAATAAACGATACCTGTTAAAAATGTGTTTTTTGCATAAATTATTTTTGACAAGAAAGAAGCTTCTCCATAGGGGATAATCGTGTAGATAAGAATAAGGGTCATAAACCCCATAAATAGCTTATCTAATAAAGTAAGTTGCCACTTCTGTTCAATAAACGATTCTTTTTTGCCAAAAATAAAAACAAAAAAACATGTAAAAAAAAAAAAATCTTTGCTAATTTTAAGGAGATTGACAAGAAAAGACAAATCGAAAGCTTTAAAAACAATAAGTTGAAAAGTCGCGTAAAAGGGGAGGGTAAATATGAGATATAATAGAAGATAATAGGCGTCCCCCTCAAAGGTTTTTTTTAATACAAAACCAATTAGTCCAATATATAAAATCAATAATATTGTTGCAACTGTAATCAAATTGTGTGTTTTATCTTTTTAAATTTTATTCCGTCCAATAGACCTCGCCAAACCATATTAAGTTTTTCAAATCTACCTCTTAAAATAAAATAAATAGAATATGATGTTATTTTAAGAATTTGATATGTCCAAGACCCTAAACTATTAAAAAAAGAGTGTTTTTTGATTAAATAAATGTGATTTCGCACATTTAAATAATGAGCATAAGGAGACAAATGTCCTTCATTAAAAGTGTTATTTTTCTTTGTGCTTCCAGATTTAAGGTGGTAAATAATGCTCTCAGGGACCACGCCCAATTTATATCCTAGATTTGTCATTCTAATCGACCAATCTGCATCTTCAAAATAGGCAAAAAATCGATTGTCGAGCAGGCCGACCTTTTTAATAACCTCTATGTTAACCAAGACACAACAGCCGCTAATCCATTGTGTAGATGTATCTATTTTAAGTTTTGGTTTGTAGGTTGCTCTATTATATTTCGTTTTAAAAAAACAAAAAAAAGTGTTAAGCGAGCCACCAGCATTCCAGATTGTATTTTTGTTTTGCAAATCTAATATAAGTGGCTGTGTTGCCGCTAAGTTTTTATCAGAATTCATTCTTGCCTCTAGATGGCATAAAAAATTTGGATTTACTTGTGTATCGTTATTAAGCAATAAAGCGTAGTCAAAATTTTGTTTTAATATAATCTTTAAAGCTTTATTATTGGCTCCTGTAAAGCCTTCATTTTTTGGGTTTTTTATATAATTAATTTCAGGAAATTCTAGAGCTATTTTGTCACCCGAACCGTCTTTTGAGCCATTGTCTACGAAAAAAATTGTTTTATTTTTATAAATACATGCCTCTAAGCTTTTAAGACAATTAAAGGTCAACTGATAAGTGTTCCAATTAATAATGATAATGGCTATTTTATGGTCTTTCATGTTTGTTTTTTACCAGCAGTATTGAATATACAATAAAACTCAGAATTTCTGTAAGAACAAGTGCGACAGAAAGTCCATAACCGCCATAATAATAGCTTCCAATTGTTGCTAAAATTAACATAACAATAGCTGTTAACCAGGTGGCTTTAGTAAGCAACTGTTTTTTTTCTTCAACTAAAATTTTAATCATATTCTTAAAATTTAACATACTTAGAAAGGGGGTAAAAGCTAAAATTTTTAAAATTGTCTCACTATATATAACATGAGATCCTGCTAATAAAAATATTATCCATTTTGACAAAATTATTGCTATCAATCCCATTCCAAAAGTAATTAACAGTCCTATTATAAAAATTTTATTTAAGTAACTGTTAAATTGTGTCTTGTCTTTTTCAAAGAGAATAGTTGCTTTTTGCAAAATTGCTTGAGTAAAAAAAACAGGAGCCATGCGCATTAAAAGGGCTATTTTTTCAGCCAAAGCAAACTCTCCTAGAACAGTGTTGTTGACAAAATTTGCTAAAATAATCAGGCCTCCGTGAATAGAAACGTGACCAGCTATCGAAGAGATGAAAAAATGAAAATTTTCAACAAGTCTCTTTTTTATATTATTAACGCGTGACCAAACCCATTTTATTTTTTCTTTTTTATAAATACTAGTCCAGAAAACAATGTAAACCAAAATGGACGTAACTCCGAGCAAAAAATTGACATAAACCCCGTCTTTTGGGGTTTTTATAAATAATATAATTAATAATAAATATGCCCCTTTTGCAAAAGTATTTACTAAAGTAACTCCCGAAATTTTATCGTTTCCTTGAAAATAAAACATAGGAAATAAGGCTTGGCCAAACAACAGTACTAATGAGTAGTATAAAAAGGTTGCATAAGATTTAAAAAAGCCAAAAAAATAAGTCATACAAAACAAAATTATTGCCATGCCAACAGCTATAATTATTCTGGTTGTTATAATCTCATTGATTAAGGCTTGTTTTTTTACAAGCTCATCTCTAAATAAAGCGATGCGTTTAGGGCCATTAAGGTGATAGCCGTAACGAACAGTTACGCTTGACAATAAAACAACTGAAAGAGCTAAATTAACAAGCCCATATTGAGCTTCGCCGAGTGTGCTAAACAAAACACGTGTAGCTAATAAAGCGACAAGGATATTAATACCTTGATTAATAATTAAATTGAAAAAATTTTTAATAAAAACTCCTTTAAACAATAGTATTTTATTTTAGTGATATCTTAAGATTTATATCATTTTTATTTTTAAATCTTCGTTATTGTTCTTCCAGTGCTTGTCTTATAATTCGTTGTAACGACAGTAACAACACTGTTAGGCTGCCGCCACCAAATAGCCCAAAAGCAAGTGTGTTTAAAAACTTCCATCGGTTATTTTCTAAAGGAAAAGAAGGTTTGTCAATAATTTGAATAAGAGGTGTTTTATTTCTGTGAGCCACTTTTGCCAATTCTAATTGTTTTACAACTTCCAAATAAATAGCTTGGTTGGCCTGAAGATTGGCCATCGCTTTTTGATAAGGGACTTTTGCTGTTTTTGCCAAAGGGTTTATGTTTGGAATATTTTGGTCTATTTCCGCAAGCGCTAAAAAAGACATGTCTAAAAGGCGTTTAACACTGTCTGTTTGAACTTGTAATACATTTAAATTGAAGGTTGTTTTCTTAGTTTGTGTTTTGTAATAAAAGCTGTTGACTTTATTAACCAACTT
>Ga0209406_1001831_pt1 | contig 14913 bp, 13 predicted proteins | sample COGITO_mtgs_1204_FD_184808 | JGI IMG/M metagenome (GOLD analysis project Ga0209406, IMG submission 184808) | Pelagic marine microbial communities from North Sea - COGITO_mtgs_120426 (SPAdes) (version 2) | ecosystem: Environmental > Aquatic > Marine > Epipelagic ...
GATCAGAGCAAAAAAACGTTTAAAATCAATGGGTTATAAGTTATTAAACTGTTCCACACTTTTGTAACCTATTGTTTTTATTGAGTTTTTAAATCCTAGTCTCACAGTTTGTTCCACAAACTTGTGTCTATTGAAAATCATAAGTAACAAACATCACTTTTATAATTTCTGCAAAACTTTTTATTGATTTTGATCGAAGAAGTCAAAAACCTCTGCAATCATTTCTGGATTGTGAGTTATGGTTCTAAAATGACGACCGCCTTTTATTTCTTGGTAGATTACATCCATTTCAAGCTGCTTCATTTCTTCAACTAAGCGTCGCACTTTTCTGACAGGAACAAGACGATCTTTATCACCGGTAACTACATATATAGGTAGATTTTTTAAACCATCTAAGCTTGAATATTTCCCATTAAATGATGGTGCTAAGCAAGCTAAGCCAGTCCATGCTTGAGGATAGGTTGCAGCTAAATGTAATGCCCCTCCACCGCCCATAGAATGACCAAGCAAGTAGATACGTTGAGGATCAATCGAGAGGTCTTTTTTCACAATTCCCAACACGTTCATGACATCCATCTCGCTTAACTCACCAAGGTTTTCTGGATCATCTGCTTTTCCAAACGCAACACCGTCTTTGCCCTTTCCACGACTGCCATACCACCCACGTTCGTTGTATCCATAGGGGGCAGCTATAACGTAGCCACGCTTTTCTGCCTCGGGGATAATTCCTTTGTAGTTAATGATTTGATTAGGATTACTGCGAAGCCCATGCAGAAGTATTATTAGTGGGTAACTCTGAGATTCATCATAAGAATTAGGTATGTATAGAGTATAACTTTGGTCCTTGTTGGCTTGTTTAAAGAAATAACTGTGGTTTAAAACTTCACCAAAGTCGTACTTATTGGCCGTTACGATCGTTTTGGGGTTTTGATTTACATCAAATTTTGCCAGTGGTTTGGAACTGCAACCTACTAATAAAATTGCCAGTGTTATTGCCAGTATTTGATGCATTTCTGTTCTCCAAATTAACCCTATGCTCAATTGTAATGTAACTAGATATTTTTTGGGATGTATATGAAGTTTGAAATGCCATAGAATATGCTATTCTCCTTGGTTACATGGTGTGAAACTATCGGTGGGTTTTAAATGGTTTTGATTGATTTTGTCGGGTGAAGGCAAAGTTTCTACTTTCACACTTATTTCACACTTTTTAAAATATCAATATAATCAATGGGGTACGATCATGATGTCATTGAGTGGGAATAATTGATTCTATATGGCTTTTGATTTTATTATAAAAATAATTTAGGAGAGTTGTTAGGTTCGATAAGTTTTAATAGTTGATCTTGAGGTTTTTTCTCTTAGTATCAATTCAGATTTAGGGATTACAGTATTTATTGCAGTATATAGATAAAGGATTATCGATGAAGCGACGCGCGCGCCTGTTAAAAGGATTTATTATTGCTGGATGTCTTTTTGGGATTCTGGTTTCCGCTTTTATGTCTGGATTTTTTGTTGGGCATAGGGAGGTTTTTCCTTATGAAGAGCTAAGAAAGCTTCGTTGGACTCTTTTTCCTGAGACTAAAGTAAAAACAACAAAAAAAGTATCTAACAAGCTGGAAATGTTCGAAGAGTTTTCCCCTGATGTAGATTTTGTATTTGTTGGTGATAGTCTTACCCATTCAGGAAGGTGGAATGAGTTTTTTCCTGCAATCTCTGTAGCAAATAGAGGGGTTGGTGGCGATAAGACGGCCGACGTCAAAAATCGATTGAACACTATTTTATCAACAAATCCAAAATATGCATTTATTATGCTTGGCATCAATGATATCTATAGTTATGTAGCGATAGATAAGGTACTAGAAAACTATGCTGAAATAGTTGAAGTGCTTCAAAAAAATCATATCAAAGTTGTTATTCAATCTACCATTCAGTGTTCACAAGTTAAATGTAATGAAAGAGTAGGCCAAGTTAATAAGATGAACGGGCTTTTAAGGATTTATGCTGAAGCGAACGGTGTAAAATTTCTGAGTCTTAATGAACTTTCATCTGTTGATGGTTTGGATTCAAGTTTGACTTCAGATGGTATTCATTTGAGTGTAAAAGGTTATCGAGTGTGGGTAGATATTCTTGCTGATGAAATTGAGAATATTGGCAAAATAAGATTTTAAGATTTTTGAATAGAAATTAATAACGATTGAGTGGGAATAATTGATGAGTAAAGCTTTACTTCGAGCCAGTTTGGCTGAATTCGTTGGTACTTGTTTTTTAGTGATGGTGGTTATTGGTTCTGGCATTATGGCTCAAGGCCTATCGGCCGATCAGCTCAGTGTATTGTTAGCTAATACCATCGCGACGGGGGTTGGCTTAACCGCGTTAATTTGGATTTTTATCGCTATTTCAGGCGCGCACTTTAATCCCGTCGTTAGTCTGGTGATGTTCTTAAAAAAAGAAATCGATGCTAAGCGCTTTATCGCTTTTATTATTTTTCAATGCGCCGGTGGTTTGTTTGGTGTAGTGCTGGCGCATGCGATGTTTGGTTTAGATGTTTTTCAGGTGTCTGACAATGATAGAGGTGGGTTTAATATTTATTTGTCAGAAGTGATTGCGACCTTTGGCTTATTGATGACGATATTAGGCGTTAGAAAGTTTCATTTACTTGCTGTGGCGCCGGCAGTTGGCCTGTATATCTCTGCCGGTTACTGGTTTACTTCTTCAACGTCTTTTGCAAATCCTGCTGTCACCATTGCGCGTGGCTTTAGTGATAGTTTTACTTTTACTGGTATCAATCCAGATTTTATTGCGGCTTTTATTGCTGCTCAGTTAGTGGGTGCAGTTTTGGCTATGCTGTTTATGGCTTTTCTTCAAGAAGAATAATTTAACTGATTGGTTAATTGGGGTTTATTTAAATAATTATGGATCACTATAAACTAGTACTGCCTGAGCATATTAATCATTACGGCTATTTATTTGGCGGCAATCTATTAAATTGGATTGATGAAATTGCTTATATTACGGCGACCGTTGATTTTCCCGGTCGACGTTTTGTGACGGTGGCAATGGATAATGTCGAGTTTCGCTACCGGATTGAAAAAGGTGAAGTGTTGTTGTTTAGGGCAGAGCAGGAGCGCTTAGGCAAGACGTCTGTCACTTATCGTATTAGTGTGTTCGGTAAGGTGAAAGATATTGACCCTGAACGCGTGCTGTTTTCAACGCATATGACGTTTGTTAACGTCGATGAGCACGACCAAAAACAACCTATCTAATGCTATATAAAAGCGCTATATAAGAGCGCTATATAAGAGCGCTATATAAAAACGCTATATAAAAACGTTAGCTAAGTTATTTTCTACGATCTTCCAAAAATTTAGCCAGCCGATCAATTGCATCGCCTAATACAAATTGCTCGGGTAAAAAGACGATTCGCAAATGATTTTTACTTTGCAAATTAAATGCTGAGCCTTGTACTAACAACATCTTCTGCTCTAATAATAAGTCTAAGATAAATTTCTCATCATCGACAATCGGGTACATCTTCTCATCTAACTTAGGGAACATATAAATAGCACCCTTAGGTTTGACACAGCTTACCCCGGGAATTTCAATAAGTTTGTTATAGGCAACATCGCGTTGTGCGCCTAGTCTTCCGGTTGGAAGTACTAGGTCGTTAATGCTTTGGTAGCCGCCTAACGCTGTTTGTATGGCGAATTGAGCAGGGACGTTGGCGCAAAGTCGCATTGACGCGAGAATATCTAAACCTTCAACAAAGTCTTTAGAGTCTTCTTTTTTCCCCGTTAATATCATCCACCCTGAGCGAAAGCCCGCTAGGCGATAGGATTTTGATAAACCGTTAAACGATAGGCAGAGTAGGTCATGCGCAAGCGTTGCAAAAGGTGTGTGGACGGTGCCATCGTAAAGTATGCGGTCGTAGATTTCGTCAGCGCAAACCACGAGTTTATGGTCGCGAGCCACTTGTGCCAGTTGTTCTAATATGTCTTTGTCATAAACGGCACCCGTTGGGTTATTCGGGTTGATAATAACGATGGCACGCGTGCGAGCGGTAATCTTACTTTTTATGTCGTCAATATCGGGTTGCCAGTCTGCTTGTTCGTCACAGACATAATGCACGGGCTTACCGCCACTTAATGTTACTGCGGCTGTCCATAGTGGGTAGTCTGGTGCGGGTACAAGGACTTCATCACCATCATTCAGTAGGCCTTGCATGGCCATAACAATCAGTTCACTAACACCGTTACCAAGATAGATATCATCAACTTCGACGCCTTCAACGCCACGTAGTTGACAGTCTTGCATAATGGCTTTGCGAGCAGAATACAGTCCTTTCGAGTCACAGTAGCCTTGAGCATCGGGGAGGTTACGGATCACATCTTGTAGGATTTCATCAGGTGTCAGCATGCCAAAGGCAGCCGGATTACCGATATTCAGTTTGAGTATACGGTGACCTTCATCTTCTAGGCGTGTGGCTTCACGCAGCACGGGGCCACGAATGTCATAACACACGTTTTGTAATTTGCCGGATTTTGAAATGCTGGACATCACTCAGTCTCTTTTCTATTGATATGTACGTCAAACAGGTACATCTAAATAACTATATCAATAAAGTCTATTCATTTTTATTGAACGTATATAACGATTATAGACTTACCTTGGGATAACTGGCGATGTAATATCTACATAAACCAACGTAAGCTAGCTACATATCTTGATCTTAATGGGTGATATATGACTAAAGTGATTAAAACGGATGCGCAATGGCGCGAGCAGCTGTCGCCTGAGGAGTATCAGATTACTCGACAAAAGGGCACTGAGCGAGCGTTTACGGGCAAATATAATGAAATAAAAGAGCAGGGGCAGTTCTTGTGTAAATGCTGCCAAACAGTATTATTTAATACCCAAGCTAAATACGATTCAGGTTCTGGTTGGCCGAGTTTTTATCAGCCTGGCGCGGAGGGTGCAGTCGCTGAGCATGTGGATGGCTCTCATGGTATGCAACGAACGGAAGTGACTTGTGCGAGTTGCGATGCGCATTTAGGTCATTTGTTTAATGATGGCCCTGCGCCGACGGGTATGCGCTACTGTATCAACTCAGCATCTTTAGACTTTACTGCGGTAGAAACCAATAAACATTAAACATTAAACATTAAACATTAATTTATACACAAGCACTTAAACGCTTTGCTTCGGTGCAAGATCTTGAATCCCAACTGCCAAGATTGGCTACCAGAAAGCAATTGATTGCTCGCTCCGATGCAGACTATCTTTCGCTGATATGTCGCCGTGTTTTTCGTTCGGGTTTGCAGCATAAAATGGTTGATGCCAAATGGCCGGCTTTTGAGAAGGCTTGTTATGGCTTTAATCCACGGGCTTTAGCGGCTCTGAGCGATGAGGGCCTAGAGGATATATTGCAAGCTGAAGGTATTATTAGGCATTGGGGGAAAATTAAATCGATACGTACTAATGCGGTATTGGTTTGTGATGTTGTGCAATCGCATGGCAGCTTTGGACAGTGGTTAGCGGATTGGCCGAGTCACGATATTGTCAGCTTATGGTTGGATTTAAAAAAGCGAGGTGCCCATTTAGGAGGGCATTCGGGTTCGCGATTCTTAAGAATGGCGGGTGTTGATACGTTTTTATTGACCAATGATACGGTGGCAGTATTAGTGGGGCTGGGCATTGTTGATCGCGAGCCTAAGTCCAAAACGGCCATGCTTGAGGCGCAAAAAGCGTTTGTTGAATGGGCAGAGCAAAGCGGGCGGCCACTTTGCGAGATCTCTCGTATTCTAAGTTATCTGGCGGGTTAACCCTTGTTATAAAGGTTATTTCTTTTCTGGGTAGCCTTTCATTTTGACAAAAGGGTGTAATGCAAAGTTGACGCCCTGACGCACATTGGCTTGGCTGGTGAATAATTTATCTCTTCGAACAAATCGACCATTGCCGCCTTTGTTAGGATCAAGTTTACGTGTAACTTCTAAACCGCCAATACTCTGAAATAAGCGCTGGCCATCGACATGATAAACGGTGACTGACAGTGAGGCTGCGGGTACCGTTTGACTCCAATCAAACCCTTGTGAAATACCTGTACCGGCACCTTTTATTTTGGGTTTACGCGATACGCCATCCCACTTTGTATTGCGATTAATATGATGACCAAACGAGACTTGTCGTTCAATTAAATCGGTAAATACAACGGCTTTGATATCTGTCTGTTCTTTTAATGTATTGATTGCGGTGTAAATTACGCGTTGAAAAGCTCTAGCATTAACTTGTGAGGTGACTGGGCTATAGGGTTCGCCGTATTTTCGTGTGGCATCACGCCAGGTTTTTTGAAACAGTGCGTTACTTTCTATTTTATAACCGCCAGCTTCTAATTGAGCGATGACTTCTTTATCTATTTTGTTTTCATATTCGTTTAAATAATGTTTAGAGGGGCTGCCTAAGTTGACATGCGCAATGATCACCTTATCGATGGGTTGCTCTGCCATTTTTTCGCTATTAATGACAAACGGGTAGGCGGTGTCATTAAATGAAGTGGTTTGGCAGGCGCTGAGCAGGATGCCAGTTAATAATAGGCTTAGCCATCGATGGATAGTTTTTTTATGGCTATCAAATCGTGTTTTAAATACTTGGTTTTTATCGAGATGGGTTGATGCTGAAAAGTACATAGATAAAAATCCTAGAAAATAGAGAGGGGTGATTTATTCGCGGTTCAGTAATGATGAATCGCTGCTCATAAATGATATGCCATTATTCTACCAATTGTGTTGGTTAATAACAGTCCCGGTTATCGGCTATAAGGCGATATAATCTTTAGCCTTTGAAATTTTCGTTGATTAAAAGTGAAGAGTTATGATGGTTATGAGTGTTGAGCAGGATCTTTATGTAACCCGCAGCGGTGAATCTAATCTGAACAGTGGTAAGCCACCGGTTATTCTGCTTCATGGTCTATTTGGTATGGGCCGTAATCTCGGTACCGTTGCACGTGTATTATCCGATCAATACGCTGTTTTTTCTTTTGACCTGCCTAACCATGGTCGTTCGCCACACAGTAATGCAATGACGATTGCCTCTATGGCCGATGAGGTTTTGGCTATGCTTGACCGCCTTGGGTTGCAGGCGGTGAATGTGCTTGGACACTCACTCGGTGGAAAAGTAGCCATGAGTTTAGCGCTTCGTCACCCATCGCGAGTGCATAAACTGGTTGTGGCTGACATAGCCCCGGTGACTTATGCATCGCAGCATGATGCTGTCTTTACAGGCCTTAGCGCTATTGATTTACAACATGTGAAAAATCACCCATCGCGAGTGCATAAACTGGTTGTGGCTGACATAGCCCCGGTGACTTATGCATCGCAGCATGATGCTGTCTTTACAGGCCTTAGCGCTATTGATTTACAGCATGTGAAAAATCGTGCAGAGGTACAGCAATCACTTCAGGCATCAATAGAAGATACTTCTACCTGTCAGTTTTTAATGCAAAATTTAGAAAAGCAGGAGCAGGGTTTTCGTTGGCGCATGAACTTGCCAGCCATCATAAAAAACTATGCAGAGCTTCGTCAGGGTCTATCACTCGATAAAGATCATCAGGTATTTGAAAACCCCGTGTTATTTATTGCAGGTGAACTCTCTGATTATATTAAGCCTGAGTATGAAGCTGTGACTCGAACGCTTTTTCCAAATAGTGCTTTTGAGGAAATCGCAGGTGCGAGTCATTGGTTACATGCTGAAAAGCCTGAGGTGTTTAACGCCTTAGTCTTGGCGTTTTTTGAATAGGGCGAGTGCTTTACCGTATTTCATTTCAGCTGAGTATTGGCGTAAGGCTTAAAGTAGACTGTCAGTGCAGCCATATTGGCGGGGGCATGCAAGTATTCAGCTTGATTGAGAGCGTAAAAAATCTTTTTCAATTAACTTTATCGCTGCTACGCCTATAATATCCATGAGATTTCCATTTTAATTCCATTAAAAACAATACCTTACGATATATTCCTTATTTGTACTCATATACGCCATGCTGATTGTTTATTAAACATTTAATTGACATTGCTCCTCTTAAAGGTATTATGTAACTCCCTTGGCCCCTATTTTAATTAATGGCAGGACTGTTTTATACAGTTTGTCTTGAGTGAAATAGGGTAGATAGTTAAATTTTAAAGTCCAAATTTGGCTGCCTTCTTAGCATACCGCCTTCTTGTCATGGCTTACGTGCATCTTATTTTCTTCTGATAAACACATTATAAATCTGTCCTCAATCAATTTGGATGAGGGATTTTTTCGTGAAAAATATATCGGTATTGATATTAGCGGTTATCGCTTCCGTGTCAGCTAGTGCTGCTCATGTGTCTATGACGACGCCGGCAAATGGTGCTTCTAGTTATGAATTTAGTGGTCAAAGTCATAATGTGTTTAAGAACTTTGTTAAGGATGAGGTTTTTCAACAGCATGGTGAGAGCCTAGGATTGGTTAACCCTGAAGAAAATGGGGGAGAAGAACTCCTCTATTTAGGTGCTTATATTAATAGTACTTTTAATGATTCAAATGGGGTGCAAAACGAAATTCAAGTTGATTTAAATAACCTCAACCCTATTGATGGAAGTGGTGATGCTGGATTAACGGGTGGTGTTTCTTTGGTCTTGTCGGCAGGGCAATCGCTAGCATGGAATCTCAGCGTAGATGATAATATTAACCTCAACTCGATATTTATTTTTAGTATCAACGATCAGTCTTTAACGATTAATAATCAATCGGTAGATTTATCATCCAATGATCTCATTTTTAACGGTATCAATATTGAAACCTCACCGGTAGCCGTGTGTGGTTATGCTTTACCCGATGATGGAGAGGGCTGTCATACCGATAGAATACTGGGTTTCAATCGCCAGATTGTTGATGAAGACGGTATTGAATATGATACTAATGAGCAGTTTGTGAACTATCTCGGTGATTTAACCGATATTTCAGTCACCAGCTTTAGTGGCTCTTATATTGTTGATGCCTTTGAAATTGGTATTGATTCTCAAGCAACAGTAGTACCTTTGCCTGGAACTCTAGTATTATATGCAACGGCTTTAACCCTGTTTGTTGTACGAAGAAAGCCATACAAATGTTAAAGACGTGGTGGTGAATTCGGATAAGTGATGTGTCTGGATGAGAAATGCTTCTAACAATAAATAGATTACTTTTGGTTGCCGGTTGAGTTGTCGATATCGCAACCATTCTGGGAATAATTAATAATGCGGTTGGATATAAAAATGCTTAAAAAATGGATTATTTGTAGCACTACAGTTCTATGGATTGGTTTTTTTCAAACGCCTGCTTTTGCTCAAAATATTTCTCCCGGGGCATTAGAGCCGGAGCGAGAAGTACCAATGCTTCCCACTATTGTTGACGACAATATCGTATCGGTTCCTCCTGTAGCTGCGCGACCGATTGATGCTGACAGCGGCCCAGTGATTAGCGTGCAACGATTCATTGTGACTTATGATGAGCCCCAACTTGTTTCTAGTGATCAAATCAATAGCATTAACAGTCTCGTTAATGATTATCTTTTAGACTCTGATAACAACTTTAATTTAACTGAGCTTGATGATCTTACTTTTTTGGTAACAGAAAATCTTCGACAATCAGGCTTAATGTTGGCTAAAGCGATTTTGCCAGCCCAAGAAATTGAGAGCGGCGCCGTCGCGATACACGTATTTGTCGGTAAGTTCGGGGGCATTAATAGCGATGCTAACCTTCTTTATAACGACAGTGTCATCCAATACCCTTTTAAGAACGTTATCGGTGATGCCGTTAATCTTGAGTTTGTTGAAAGTAAACTTCTTCGTTTAAGTGATATGCCTGGTTTTACTGCTACTGCAGTATTTAAGCCTGGTAATGAAGTGGGTGAAACCGCGTTAACCGTTAAAGCCGTTAATGAAGACCCAGTAAGTTACTTTATTCAAGGCGATAACTACGGTGTTGAATCAACAGGTGATGCGCGATTATTACTTGGCGTTAAAGTGAATAATATTACTGGCCATATCGATCAACTGTCAGTAGATACCGTTAAGACATTCAGTCCAGGCGATTTACGCAATGCCCGAGTGACTTATCAAATAACTCACCCTAATTTAGTTCATACCTTTGGGCTTGGCTTTAGCAAGACAGAATATGATGTTGAAGATGTTGCAGTGGCTGCCTTAGGTATAGAGGGTGATACTGAGATAGGTGAAATGTTTATTAACTCGCAATGGATACGCCAGCGAAATGTTAATTTAGCGACGCGCCTTGGTTTGTCTGTTAAACGTTCTAATGTGGATTTCACATCATTTAATGTTGAACAAGGTGTCGATCGTTTAACGGTATTAGAAGCATCGGTTGTAGCCGATTCAGTAGATACACGATTTAGAGGCGTGCACCGTGCTTCGTTAACTTTCTCGCATGGCTTTAATGACTTTTTAGGTTCAATGGATGGCCAGGGTAATGGCGAAAGCTTAGGTGTGGTTAATGGTGAGCAAGCGTTGCCTGGCCAGTTTAATAAAGTCAGTGCAAGCTATAGCCGTTTACAGTCAGTTGTTCGTAATAACTCATTATTGTTTCACTTTAACGGTCAGTATTCCGACGATTCATTATCTTCATTGGAGCGTATGAGCTTAGGCGGACCTTATACAGTGAGAGCTTATCCTGTTGCAGAGTACGTAAGAGATACCGCGGTATTCACTAGCCTGTCTTGGGTTATTAATGGTGGTGTATTCTCTGACGGTATTGCCTATGGGGAGTATAGTTGGGGTGATATTTTATCGCTTTCAGTCTTTGCTGATTATGGCTGGGGCAAGCTAAAAGATGCCAACGGCGGTCCAACAGATTCGATTGATATTGCTGGTTGGGGCGTTGAGACAGAGCTAACTTTCCCTAATATTGGTGGATTTGCTCGTTTATCTGCGGCTAAGCCATTTGATGGCTCTGAGGCCGCGAACGGCGAGGGTGCTCAATACTGGCTTAGCGTCGGTTTGAATTTATAAAGGCGGTTTTTGAGGCTGAAAAAAAGAGTAAAAATCATTGCTTTCAGGTTGTTGATAAGCCTATCATTGGTTATAATTTGATCAATAATAAAGCGGTTTTTTAAATCATTGAACATGTAACGATTTTTTTAGTCTCACTTTCCATTATTAGTTGAATACTTTTTTAATAATAAAACTAAAGTAGTGGGTTAAATATTGTTGTTGATTGACCCATTTATTAGGCTTTGCGTGTTTCTCATTTGCTGTATCGCAGCCTAGATATATACAGGTATGTAGCCAGTTAGGTAGAGATGATATGAGTAAGCTTCCCGTAACCCTTAGAAAACCCGTTCTTGCGCACGCTATTGCCGTGCTCACTTCAGCTGTGATAATCCAGAATGCAGTTGCGCTTCCTCAGTCAGCGGATTTTAATGCTGTTAATGGCGGCTCAAACTTTAGCGTCAATGGCAGTCAAAGTACTTTAACCATCAGCCAAGATAATCGGGTGGTCAGTTTTTCTGGTGCTGGGATTAATCTTGCTAATGGCGAAAATGGCGAAACGCTCTCGTTTAACCATAGTGGTGGCAATGCGAATTGGTCTGTATTAGCTAATGATATTAGTGGTAATGCCAGTAATATTAATGGTGTGCTTAACGGCAATGTCCAAGTGTTTTTAGTGAATCAAAGCGGTATCGTTTTTGGTTCTGGTGCTCAAATTGATTTAGCCAGTTTAGTGGCTAGTACACATGCTATTGATAATGCTGATTTTGAAAATGGTGATTATCGTTTTACGACAGCTGGTGCTGGCGCCAGTATTGAAGTGCAAGGCTTAACGTCTAATTTAACCGCTGCTCAAATTGCTTTGTTATCAGGTGATATCAATATAGAGGGTGATATTGATATAACGGCTGGCGATTTGAATTTAATTGCGGGTAATGAAGTGATTGTTACCTTTGATAATAATAATTTAATGCAGTTTGATATTTCTGAAGCATTGCAAACAAGCGCAGGTGATCGTGTTGTCGATATTGCTGCGAATGCTGAAGTCAGCGCGAATAATATCAATATCCGCGCTATTGTTTCTGACCCTAAAAGTTTTGCGATTAATAATAAAGGCGTTATTCGTGCCACCGGTATTGATATTGCAACGCCAGGCGTTATTCGATTAGTGGGTACTGGCGGTAAAATTACTTCGAGCGGAAGTATTGATGCATCGGCTACTAATGGCAGTGTTGAAATGAGCGCTGGCAGAATTTCATTGGCTAATCAGATTAACGTAGGTACGGGTAGTGCATCGATCACTATTGGTGATGGAGCTACCGATTTAGAAGGTCGCTTAGAGTTTTTTGAAAATCTGAGTGCAACGATGTCTAGCTTAATGATTAGCGGTGTAGGTAATGTTAACCGCCTTTATGGTTTGGCTAATTATCAGGTAACCGGTCTTAACGAAGGTACTGCAAGTTATGAGGGTATAGGTTTAGGTAATGGCTGGGAAAATACGGCTGCGGTAAGCTTTACTAATATTGAATACTTGGTGGCAACGTCACAAACTAGGAATACCTTAGGCATACTTGATGGCGCTTCTATAGGCACATTAATTGGCGGTGCTGACAACGATACGTTTAATATTGCTGGTACAGTTGCGATTGTTAAAGGCCTAGGTGGCTTTGATGTTTTTGATATGAACGGTGGTAGTGTTACTAATAGAATTGATGGCAATGCAGACGGCGATATTATTAATGGTGTGTTCAACCTCGTCGGCAATGCAGCAAGCGGTTCAAGTGATTTTATTACTAGCTGGACACGTATTTCAGTGGTTAATGAGGCTGAGATGCCACCGGTTATTGTTGATCCAAATGATCCGAGCGACCCGAGCGACCCCAGTGATCTAATTATAGATCCTACGCCTTTTATCTTGGCGCCAAATTCGCCGATGCCAGGAATTAACAACAGCAGTAATGCATCTCTAGGCTTAGTCTCTGATGATGAAAGTTTGAATTTGCCATGTGGCCATTCAGAAGGTCGGGATATTAGTGCGGTAGAAGATTGTGAAGATCCTGAACTTCAGCAATTAATTTCAAGCTTGGTTCACTTTAAGAATGACAGCAATGTGATTACACCGGTTTCTGCTAATCGACTTGATCGTGTTTCTGCTTACGTGGTTAATTCCAATCGATTTGATAAAGTGGTTTTTTCTGGGCATACCGATGACAATGCATCAAAAGCCTATAATTTGAAGTTATCTGAGCGTCGTGCCTTAGCTACTGCAGATTATATGGAAGGTCAGGGCGTCGATTCTGAGATGTTTGAAATACATGCCTTTGGCGAATCGCTTCCTGCTCGACTTAATGACTCTGATGAAAATCGTGCATACAATCGCCGAGTGCATGTAGAGCTGAAAAGATAGCACTCTGCTTAAATGTTCGTCCCAAAAAACCAGCTTATGCTGGTTTTTTGGTTTTTGTGACCTAGGTTTGCAAAGCGCTATAAGAAATGCTGAAAATTGGTTGTATTACCACTTTTTTAGACTATTCTTTAAGAAATCAACAATAAAAGTGTTTTTTATGATCAATGCTAGTTTTGATCCATAAGCTTTTGTTGAATTAATAATAAATCGAGTTAGAAGGTAAAATGCGATCTAAATCAGTCTCTTACATAGCTAAAGCCACAGGTTTGATAAGTCAATTTATTGCCATCATGTCTGCATGGCTGAATGCTCAGGTGAATACCTGCAGAGTAAGTTGCTCATTAACAGATGCGGCGCGACGTTTACTGCGTTCACCTCAGTTTGATGCCTTGATGGATATGAATATCGCTTTCTTTACTTCGGATATGATGTTTTATCGTAGAGAGAATGCGGTAAAGCTTTGTCTTGTCGAAGGCCAGCAGACGATGATTTATCATGCTGCCTTTAGTCTCAATAACCCTGAAGCCTTTGCTCATCTAGAACGGGTTGCAAACCAGTCGGGTTGGTACTTATTAGAAGATCGCCGTAAAGTTGCTCATAAGGTTGAGCATGATCGACGACAGCGTGTTGTACTTGCCTCTATACGTTTAGCGGCAAGCTCGTTTTTATTGCATAACAGCTCGGTTATGGCGTCAGACTTCAGCTTAAATAGCGCTGCGGTTAGTGGACAAACACTCTTTGCAGCCAGTCATGTTAATGCCTCAACAATTGTTCGACCGTTAGGCTTATTCTCACCGACAACTGATTATTTTAATGAAAAGAGCAATGGCTTAGCGTTAGATTTACACGAAGCCCATAGTGATGCTCATGAGCATTCCGATATGGCAGTTGCCGACGATTTTTCTCCTGAAAAATATCAAACCGTACTCAAATTGTTAGGGAAAAAGTGGATTAAAAATAAACGAGATCCTGGTTATCTTGGTGACGATATTGATGAGATGGCTCAGTATATTGCTGCACGTCCTCAAGCTTATGAATTATTAATGAGTGTTCGCAAGCAGCCTTGGACTTTGCATCATAGGGCGGGAGAGTTTCGCTCTGATGTCAGAGGAACCAACTTTGACGTGAACTCGGTAAGAATTTATTTTGATACGCGAGCAGCTGCGATTTTGAAATCGCATGAAGCTTGTGAGGTAGACGCGGGACACTGTACAGCGAGCCCTGTTGATGCATTATTGCATGAACTGCTCCATGCTAAGCTGACGCTCACAGAGACAAGTGAGTTTATTCGAAGTGGTGGTATGAGCGGTACCATGTATCCTTACCAGCATGAGAGAAAAGTGATAGCGCTAGAAAATAAAATGTATCGCGCTATGTCTGCTGATGATCAGCAACCTAGACCTTATCGCCGCAGCCATGTCGGCACATTGATTGCAGCTGAATGTGCTACCTGTATAGGTGGCGTATAATATCTATCTAGGTCATATCTAGACCGCTAAAACGTATCTA
>Ga0209406_1001842_pt1 | contig 14838 bp, 14 predicted proteins | sample COGITO_mtgs_1204_FD_184808 | JGI IMG/M metagenome (GOLD analysis project Ga0209406, IMG submission 184808) | Pelagic marine microbial communities from North Sea - COGITO_mtgs_120426 (SPAdes) (version 2) | ecosystem: Environmental > Aquatic > Marine > Epipelagic ...
GGAATATATGTAGACACTAACGTAAATGCTGCAGGTTGTCCACAATATGATTCTTTAGATTTAACCATTACCACCACACCAAATGTAAGTAACGAAGTAGTTTGCGATTCTTTTGCTTGGAATGGAAATAGCTATACTACTAGCGGAACTTATACTTCTTTAGGAACTTGTGTAGATACTTTAAACCTTGTTATAAATAATTCCAGTTCTTCTACGTCAAGTTTATCTTCTTGCGGAGACATTTCATGGAATGGATCAACTTACACAGCAACAGGAATTTACAGTTTCATTACCACTAATTCTGTAGGCTGTGATAGTACTGCCACTTTAGATCTTACTATAGATTCTACTGTTGTAAGCCAAGTTAATGCTACTGCCTGTGATTCTTACTCTTGGAATAGTAATTCCTACTCTGTTAGTGGAAACTATACAGATACCTTATCTTCTAGTGCTGGTTGTGATAGTATTGTCACCCTTAATCTAACGATTGATTCTTCTTTTAACAACACTTTAAACGAAGTAGCATGTGACTCTTACTCATGGAATGGAATTGTATACACAACAGGTGGAACATATTACGACAGCTTACAAACATCAAATGGCTGTGATAGCGTTATTACTTTAAATCTTACAATAAATAATTCTCATTCTTCGGTTGACAGTATTACTGCTTGTAGTTCTTACTTTTGGAACGGAACATCATACACTCAATCTGGAACATATTACGATAGCCTACAAACACTAACTGGCTGTGATAGTATTTTGGGATTAAACTTAATTATTGATTCTGCTGTTGTAAGCCAAGTAAATGTTGCTGCGTGTGATTCTTACTCTTGGAATAGTAATACCTACTCAATGAGTGGAAACTACACAGTTACTTTGTCTACTAGTGCTGGTTGTGATAGTATTGTTACTTTAAACCTTACAATAAATAATTCCTTTTCTTCGGTTGACAGTATTACTGCTTGTAATTCTTACTTGTGGAGCGGAACATCATACACTCAATCTGGAACATATTACGATAGTCTACAAAGAGTAACTGGATGTGATAGTATTTTGGTATTAAACTTAATTATTGATTCTGCTGTTGTAAGCCAAGTAAATGCTACTGCTTGTGATTCTTACTCTTGGAATAATAGTAACTACTTTGCTAGTGGAACATATATAGATACACTATCTACAAGTGCTGGTTGTGATAGCATTGTTACTTTAATTCTCACAATTAATAATTCCTTTTCTTCGGTTGACACTATTAGTTCATGTAATAACTATTCTTGGAACGGAAATATGTATTCTCAAAGTGGAACATACCTAGATACTCTACAATCTATATCAGGATGCGATAGTATAGCTTCTTTACAACTTACCATACTAGAAAGTTATATAATTGAGGATAGTGTAAGTTCTTGTGGTAGTTTCCTTTGGAATGGAGTTTTAATCGATTCTTCTGGAACATATACAGATACTCTTCAATCAATTGCTGGTTGCGATAGTATCAACATCCTTTATTTAGATGTCAATGATAATACTTCAGCACCTCTAACTATTGAACTGCTCTTAGACGATTATTGCTTGGAAACATTTTGGACTGTAAAAGATAGCCAAGATTCAATTTGGTATAGTGAGGGCCCTTACGATTGTAATCCTAGTGGTGGAGGAAATCAAGCAAACACAACAATTATTAAAGATATTTATCTAGAAGAAAATGAGTGTTATACTTTTGAGCTTAACGATGTATATGGTGACGGATTAAGTGCTTCGTTATGGAACGGAACAGATGGCAACTGGACTTTACAGGATTTAAATGGAAATATAGTTAGTCAAGGTCAAGGTGATTTTGGATTTATTACAGCTAATAGCTTTTATGTAAGTCAATCTACACCTTCTTTCATAAATGAAAAAAATTCTAAATTGGAAGTTCTAGTGTATCCAAATCCATTTTCAAAAACTACCACAGTTAGAATTATAAATGGAAAAGAACCTTATTTATTAGAGCTAATTGACATTAGGGGAAGGGTTGTTAAATCTTTATCCTCTAATCAAGAAGAGTTCCAACTATACGATATTAATTCTAATAGTGGTATATATTGGTTGAAAATTAAAAATCAATCAAATTTTAAACCAATAAAGCTAGTTATAGAATAATTATTAGATTTGCGCCATAAATAAATTATGGATTTAAAAGACATCATATCAATTTCTGGAAAATCTGGATTATTCAGCACAGTTGGAAAATCCAAAAATAACGTGATTGTAGAGTCAATCATTGATAAAAAGAGATTTCCAATATTTAATACTAATAGAATTAGTGCTTTATCTGATATAAGCATATATACTTATGAAGAAGAAGTGTTGCTTTCAGATATTTACAGGAAAATATACGAATCTAACGATGGCAAACCTACAATTGATCATTCTGAGAGTACAGAAAAATTAAGAGCTAAACTTAAAGAATTTGTCCCAAATTATGACAAAGAACAAGTTTATAACTCTGATATTAAAAAACTTTTTCAGTGGTACAATCTTCTACATAAAACCAAAAATTTAAAACTCAAAAAATCGGAAAAAGAGGATTCTAAAACAGAAAAAGAAATTAAAAAGGTTGAAAAGTTAAAGGAAAAGCCAAAAAAACAAATTTCAAAAAAGAGCAATACTGCAATTAGAAAACAAATTCCTAAAAAAATTCAAACACCACAAAAGAAAAGTGGTTAAAATTTAATTATTTAAAAATGAAAAATTACACATTTAGTATAATTACAATAATTATAGTCACCATAACAATAAACTTAAATATGTCCGCACAAAAATTAAATAATGAAATAGACTCTGTTAGTTACAGCTTAGGTGTAAATATTGGGGAAAACATTAAAACCCAATTTCCAAATATTAATATTAAGAATTTTGAAGCTGCAATAAAAGATGTTTTAGACGACAGCAAAGAACCTAGTATTTCGGGAGCCGATGCGCAAAAAACAATACAAGAATATTTTACGAAACAACAAGCCAAAGCAAGTGAATCTGTGGTTGAAGAGGGTAGAAAATTTCTGGATGAAAACAGCAAGAAGGAAAATGTAGTTACTTTGAAAAGTGGATTGCAATATGAAGTAATTAAAACAGGGGAAGGTGCTAAACCAACATTAAATGACCAAGTTACTACACATTACCATGGAACATTAATTGACGGAACAGTTTTTGATAGCTCTGTAGAAAGAGGAGAGCCAGCAAGCTTTCCAGTAAGTGGTGTAATCAAAGGATGGACAGAAGCTTTACAATTAATGAGTGTGGGTTCAAAATGGAGACTGTTTGTACCTTATGATTTAGCATATGGAGAAAGAGGAGCTGGTCCACAAATTGGTCCATTTACTACCCTAATTTTTGAAGTTGAACTAATAAGTATAAATTAAAATGAAAAATATAATAATCCTATCTTCAATATTACTGTTTATATCATGTAAAACAGAGAAACCAAAAGAATCCGTTAATTTGATTACTGAATTAGATTCGGTAAGTTATAGTTTAGGTGTAAATATTGGAGAAAATATTAAAAAACAATTTGAAGACATTAACCTAGATAATTTTGAGGCAGGTATTAAAGATGTTTTAGAAAAAGAACTAGAACCTAAAATAACTGATAATCAAGCTCAAGCCATAATCAATAGTTACTTCTCGAAAAAACAGCAAAAACAAAGCGAATCAGTTATAGAAGAAGGTATAAATTTCTTACGTGAAAATGGAAAAAGAGAAGGAGTGACAACTCTTGCTAGTGGACTTCAATATGAAGTAATCGATGATGGAACAGGACCAAAACCTACCATTGAGGATAATGTAACCACTCACTACCATGGCACATTAATAGATGGAACTGTTTTTGATAGTTCTGTTGACAGAGGGGAGCCTGCTAGCTTTCCTGTGGGAGGAGTAATTAAAGGTTGGACAGAGGCATTACAGCTTATGGCAGTAGGATCTAAGTGGAAACTTTATGTTCCTTACGATTTGGCTTATGGAGAAAGAGGAGCTGGCCCACAAATAGGTCCTTACAGTACATTAATTTTTGAAGTAGAATTAATTAGTATTAATTAATCTCTTTTTTAAAAATAGTTTGGGTTGGGAAAGCAAACTCCAACCCTTCTTCATTAAATCTTCTTAAAACTTCTTTATTGACGAGTGTTTGTGTATTGAGCCAATGAGATTCTGGCCTAACATAATACATGAATAGAATGTTTAATGAAAAATCGCCAAACCCATTGAAACCTGCAGCATAGTCATTGGTAATAGCATCTTGCCCTTTTACAATATCTTGTAGTATATCTATTGCTTTTTGCATCTGCTCTTCATTTGTGTCGTAGGTAAGTCCTAGGTTAATTTTCACTTTTAATGCTGGTTGTGAGGTAACATTGATGACACTATTATCTGTAAAAGTACAGTTAGGTATTGTTACGATTCTTCCTTCCAATGTTCTTATTCTAGTACTTCTAAGACCCACTTCTTCCACTGTTCCATCATGTCCATCTATTTTTATTCTATCGTTAATTTTAAACGGTTTATCTAAAAAAATCATTATGCCTGCGAATATATTTTTAACCGAATCCTGGGCTGCTAAAGCTAGTGCTAATCCACCAATTCCAAGTCCGGCAATCATGGCTGTAATATCAAAACCAATATTATCCAATCCTATTACTATTCCTAGAGACCAAATAATAGCTCTTACAGCTTTCTGAATAACTGGGATTAAATGGCTGTCAAAACTAGTTTCAGATTTTTTAGAAATAGGCAAAATAACTTCTGAAATAAGAGCATCAATTATTTTAGAGACAATTGAAGTTAATGTAATTGTAAAGAGTAAATAAGCAATATTCACTAAAATTGTCTCAATATTTTTATCAAAATGTAAATAGCTTACCGAAAAATAATAAGCACCAATAACTACTAAATTTGTAAGTGGCTTTTGTAAATTTTTGACTAAAATATCGTCTAAATTAGTCTTGGTTTTACTAGTTAGGTTTTTAAAAACTAATGAGAAAATCCAGTATAATATTTTCACTAAAAGAAAAGAACCAATTAATACTAGAAAGGCAATAATCCAGTGTTGAATTGTATTTCCAAAAAAATCTTTATTTAAGTATTCCATAGTTATAAAAATATTAAACAAATCTATTACATAAAATTTAAATGATGACTATCAGTACTCTAAAAGAGTGGATATAGCTTTTTGAACTTTAGAAGCATTTGGCAAATAAGTAAATTCTAAGTTTTCATTCAAAGGAATAGCTGGAGTATTTTCTGAACCGATAATTTTCACTGGAGCATCTAAAAATTCAAAGCAATTTTCTTGAATAAGTCCTGCAATACCAAGGGAAAAACTAGCAGAGGATGGTTCTTCAGTAACTATGAGAGATTTTCCATGTTTTTTCACAGATTTTAAAATTTGGTCTTCATCCAGGGGGGACAAGGTTCTTAAGTCTAATATCTCTATTTTTCCAGCAAAAGATTTTGATGCTTCCAAGGACCAATATACTCCACGACCATAGGTTATAATTACCACTGATTCTCCAGATTTTTCATGCTTTTCTTCAGCTTCTATGACTTTACATGCTTTACCAATTGGTAGAATATAATTTTCGTCTGGTTCAATTGTTTTTGCATTTTCTGTACCAGGAATTTTAGACCAATATAGTCCCTTATGTTCCAGAACTAAAACAGGATTTGGATCTAAGTAGGCAGCTTTCATTAGTCCTTTCAGATCTGCACCATTTGAAGGGTAAAGCACCTTTATTCCAATTATATTGGTAACTATAGATTCAATACTTGACGAGTGATAAGGGCCTCCTGAGCCATAAGCGCCAATAGGTACTCTAAGAATCATGCTAATTGGCCATTTACCGTTTGACAAATAATAAGATCTACTTATTTCTGTAAATAATTGGTTTAAACCAGGCCAAATATAATCTGCGAATTGAACTTCAACGATTGGCTTTAACCCAACAGCAGACATTCCTGCAGTGCTACCCACAATAAAAGCTTCTTGAATAGGAGTATTAAACACTCTGTGGTTGTCAAATTGTTGGGCTAAGGTAGCCGCTTCTCTAAAAACTCCACCTAATCTCCCACCAACATCTTGTCCGTAGAGCAAACATCTTTTATCTGCATCCATCAATTCTCTAATGGCAAATAATGCAGAATCTACCATAACTGTTGCCTCCTTATTTTTGGGAGACCTCTCCCCCTTCTCTTCTTTGACTTTTGTTGGGGCAAAAATATTTTTAAAAAGTTCATCTGGCTCGGGATCTTTTTCTTTTAAAGCTTTTTTGTACTGTTCTAAAACTATCTTTTCAGATTTTGAAGAGATGTCGTCAAGCTCAGTTTCTTTAAAACCATTTTCTATTAATAATTCTTTTAAAATTGGCAAGGGATCTCTTAACAAATGAGCATCTAAATCGTCTCTATACCATTCCATTCTTACTCCGGAAGTATGATGGTTTAGAAGTGGGACTTTTGCATGAATTAATACCGGTCCTTTTCTATTTCTAGTTATCTTAAGAGCTTCTTGAAGAGCAATGTAGGATTCTTGAAAATTAGTTCCATCTACAGTAAATACTTTAAGGCCTTTAAAGCCTTTAGCGAAATAGGAAATATCCTGAGCTCTTGTTTCTTCTGCTTTTGCAGAAATATCCCATTCATTATCCTGAACAAGATATATTATAGGTAGTTTTTTTAAAACCGCCATTTGAAATGCCTCTGATACTTCTCCCTCTGTGCAAGATGCATCTCCAAGAGAACAAACTACAATAGGAGCATTCTCATTGTGTTTTGACAGACCGACTTCCTCTTTATATTTTAATCCCATTGCAGCACCAGTTGCAGGTATTGCCTGCATTCCTGTTGCAGAAGATTGGTGGGGTATTTTTGGAAGTTCTGAATTATTTAAACTAGGATGGGAATAATAAGTTTTGCCACCTGAAAAAGGGTCTTTTGATTTAGCCAGTAGCTGAAGCATCAAATCATATGGATCTAATCCAATAGATAAAAGCATAGAATCATCTCTATAATATGGATATAAAAAATCATCTTTTTTTAATTGGATACCAGCAGCAATTTGAATGAGCTCATGACCTTTAGAGGTAGCATGGACATATTTTGAAGTAATGGATTTTTCTCGTTCAAAAAGCGCACTCATGGAACGAGAAAGAGATATTAAATTATAAACTTTACCTAAAATAGATTTATCCATCGATTTAATTGATGAATCAAATATACAAATTAAAATATTTAAGACATTAAAACAATTTGAAAGAAATTAAATTTTGTTTTTTAATTATAAATTAAAATTAAAAATTATTATTTTAATTAAATTAGAAATTAAATTCTTAAATATTTACAATAATTAATTGACTATAATTTGTTAACATTATAAGAAGCGAAATTTGAAAAAAACATTAGATTTGTAATCAAATTAATTCTAATGGAAGAACGGAGCCTTCTCATAAAAAAATACATATTTCCTGCCATAGTAATTTTACTTGGGCTTTTATTATTGAATACTGCCCTATTTAGTGGCACCGGAAGTATTAACCAATCTGGAACATTCCTAATGGGAGCTATTGTTGTGCTTTTAATGGGAGTTGTCACAGTTCTCTACATTAAAGAAATCATTGGCAAGAATACTCATTTAAAAATTTTATTTGCACTACTCTTAAGCTGCTTATTTCTAGGCTATTCCACCTATAATTCTATCTCCACTACCATAGCTCAAATTGAGCTGAAAAAAGAAATTGATGCCAATATCAAGCAAGGCTTAAGAGATATTGAAATAGCACAGTTGGAATACAAAAAAAAATACGGTTGGTATAGCGATAATTTTGAGGAACTTAAAAGGTTTTTAGCACAAGACAGTGTTTACTCTATAAGTACTATGGGAGTTGTCCCGGACTATAAAATCACTGCTGAACATGCCGAAATTCTTGGATACGACGCAATACTTGACTACATCCAATTAGAATCTTACGATGAAAAAGAAGCTTTAATATGTGGTTTATTAACAAAAGATACATCCTGGATAAATGTTTTAGAAAAATTATTCCCTTCAAATTCAGACTCTACAAACAATAGATTGTATGATTTTAAAGTAGAAAATTTAGACTTGGTTCCTATGTCCGATAAAAAATATTTTAAAATGTACGCTGGCATACTTGAGTCTAGTGACGATGTTTCATTTGAAATAATTAATTACAAGAAAGAAAATCCTTATGAATTTGTATCCTCCTATTTAATTGACTTTAATGGGAATGATACAGCTTATTACAACAAGGATATTAAAGGATTAATCGTTAAAGATTCAATTCCTCAAATACCACAATTCAATATAGGAGATAACATAATTTCAGTAGATTCAATAACCTATAATAGACCCTCAGACTTCCTAGAGGTTCTAAAAAACAAGAAAAAAGACACTATTTTATTCCATGTTATAAGATCCAATAAAGAATTAAAAATTAAACTAACTCAAAAAGATATTGTTTCAAGACCATCTAGATCGTATTGGACAGACTTTGAAGATGTATTATCTTACAATCTTCAGCCGCCACTTTATAATCCTGAGCTTTTTGATCCTTTTTACGTTGGTAAAGACTTTATATCCAAAGAAGACGAATTCTCTAGTTCAAGTCTTAAAATTTCAAATTTCAAATCGATGGTTAAAAACAGATCTATGGACTCTACTAGTATTTCGTTCGAAATTTTCAAAGGAGACAAAATAAAATTTACAAATCTAAACGAAGATTCTGAAGATTACTTTTACTTGCTGTCCAAAGTAGGAACACCAGTATTTACCGCATTTGATCCCTCTCCATACGACCCACTTAACGAAAGAGACACTTTAACAACCGGCTCTTTGACAGAGGTGAAAACTAGTGGGAATTGGAAATAACCCCACATTTTGAAATACTCTCCTTCAGACACATATATATTTGAAAACAATTTTTTTAGAATTTCTGAATCTGGATTTTGGAAACTAACCAAAGAGTCTGAAATTAAAGCAAGTTCAAAAATTGAAACCCTTTATATAGACAGTCCATACTTTACTTTAATTCCAAATGAATTAGCTAGCCACATTCCTTTAGATGAGAAAAAAAGATTTATTTCAAATCAAGAAATAGATCTAAACTATTTAGAAGATAAAATATCCAAGTATCAAACTATGATCTTTTGGGGTATTGATAAAGAAATTCTGAGCGCAATCAAAAATAAATTTCCAACAGCAAACTTGAAACATTTTTGTGAATCAATAATATGGTCCTCAAATTTTGATTTTAAATTGAAGTATTTTCTTGGTGAAAAATGTATTTACATAGCATCCTTTAACAATAAAAAACTAATCTTGATCAATAGATTTAATATTGAAAATAGTGAAGATTCACTTTACTTCCTGCTAAGTGTTATTAAAGAATCAAAATTCATAAACGAACCATTTACAATTGAACATTCCGGAATTGAACACAAGACTTTGTCTTCCAAAATAAAAGATATTTTTCCAAATGTAGAAATACAATACGACCAACAATCCAACTTTAAAAATTTATGATTTGAGAATTATTTCAGGAAAATTTAAGTCTATTCATATTCCATTTAACAAAAGTATAAAAGCTAGACCCACAACAAGTTCTGCAAAAGAGGCCCTATTCAACATCTTGGAAAACAAAGATATTTTAACAGATTCTGAAGTATTAGACCTATTTTCAGGAACTGGAAGTATTGCCTATGAATTTATTTCGAGAGGCGCTAAATCAGTCATTTGTGTAGACAGACAAATAAATTCAATAAAATTCATTCGCTCAATAGCGACTAAACACGCTATGAATATCACCACCTACAGAGCAGACGCATTAAAATATGTTTTAAAAAGTAGGAAGAAAAGCTTGGATATAATATTTGCAGACCCACCATATAACCTAGAAAATATTCAAGAAATTCCAGAACTTATTTTAAATAGTGGAATTCTTAAAAAAAATGGCTTCCTTATTTTGGAACACGGCAGAGACGTTAATTTTCAAGAATCCACTAACTTTATCGAAAAAAGAACGTATAGCAATGTAAACTTTTCTTTTTTTAAAATAACAAGTGAAAAATAAAATTGGAATATTTCCAGGATCATTTGATCCAATAACATCAGGACATAGACACATTATTGTGAAAGCCTCTAAACTAGTAGATGTTTTGATAGTAGGAATTGGAGACAACTCCTCCAAAAAAAGCTTCTATTCCGCAGAAAAAAGAGAAGAATGGGTAAAAAACACTTTTGAAAATTACGATAATATTTTAGTCAAAAAATACAGTGGACTAACAATAAATTTTGCAGAAAAAGAAAATGCAGAATTTATTTTTAGAGGGCTTAGATCTTCTTTAGACTATGAATACGAAAAACAAATAGCTGAAACAAATTCAGTGTTGAATAAAGAAATTGAGACTATTTTCTTACTATCAGATAAGCAATATGGAATGATTTCTTCCTCAATTGTCAGAGAAATCATAAAAAACAATGGGAACATTAAGGATTTTGTTCCAAAAGAAGTAAAAATCTCTTAGCCATGAATAGGCTTACAACATCCCTTTTTTTTATCTTTTTTGCGGTAAAAATAGCTCTATGCACCAGCATTAGCATCTACGCGCCAGCTTATAAAAACCAATCTATAACTTGGAAAAAAAAGTTTGATTATATAACCAATGTAAACGAGATAATTGCACATGAAATAATTGATTCCAGTGGTTATGCAAAATTATATTTCGATTTCAAAGACAATGAACTTACAGAAATTTCAATTGGGAGATCTCATAGTATGTTATATGTTGATACTTCAAACTACAAATACAATCTTTATTTTCCTAAAGACACTCTAATTGACGAAGCCTCTCTTAAAAAATCAGAAATTCAAATTGTATTTTTAAATCTAGAAATAGATAATATCAACAGTTTGATTTTAGATTTCAATAATCAATTGGATTATTTTCTTTATGGCGACACTAGTAAGATCATTAGAATGGCTAAGCACAGCAATGAATTCCAAGACAGTCTTAATAATTTTAAAATATTACTTAGTGATCGATATAAAACTAAAAAAATAAAATATTTACATAACTATATAAGATATGAAATTGCAATTCTAGAACAGTTAGCTCACCAAAATAAAGGAGATTATTTCAAGGCATATCTCTATGAGAATTATTTAAAAAGAAATAAAATAAACTACAAAAACGATGCATATATGCAATTTTTTAATCTTTTTTATAGCGATGTTTTTAAAATTGGAGGGATTGAACTTAACGATCAAATAAAATTTGCCATTAACAACTATAATGAATTGCAAAAACTAATTGAAATTATCCAGTCTTGTAAATATTTTTCATCGTCCCAACTTTCAGAACTCGCAATAATTAAAGGACTTTTTGATGCATATAATTCACCTAGCTATGTGCCAGAAAACATCTTATCATTTTTAAAAAAAATATCTCTTGAAAGCGAATGGCAAGAACACAAAACACTGGCAAGTAACTGTATTAAAGAACTTACCAAATTTAATATTGGTTCTCCATGCCTAGAGCTAATTGTTGAAGATCAAAATAACGAAAAAATAGAAATTCATAAATTAAAAGGCAAATATACTTATGTTAATTTTTTTGCGACTTGGAATTATAAAAGTCTCCATGAAATGGAAATTATTAAACAATTTAAAGAAAATTACAGTTTTGTAAATTATATTTCAGTTAATCTAGAGAATAATGAAGAGGTATATAAGAGCTTTACAAAATCAAATTCAAACTATCAATGGCCTATTTGTTATCCGTTAAACAAGCAAAAAATAGTTGATGATTTTCAATTAGACCATCTTCCAAGTCATCTTTTAATTGACCCAGACGGAAATATTTCTCAATTCCCTGCACTTCCTCCTAGCCCACTTTCAAAAGGTTATAATAGTACAACTATTGACAAAACATTTTTCACAATTGAAAAAAATACTAGAGTGAAAGAATCTTTTAAAATTGGAAAGAAAAACTAAATAAGTAAAGAATTCCAAACTTCCTTAATCGACTTATAGGACTGATTAGACTTTAAAATAGATTCCTTTAAAGAAAGCCATTCTACTTTTTCAATACCTTCCTCAGCTTGTGGAAAAACATTTTCAGAACCAGAATAACTCATTTCGTACCAATGGGTTCTTTTTATAATTTTTTTAGGATTTTCAGTGTAGGTGTGGAAAGAAATATAAATTAGTTTCTCAATTTTAAGTGAGGAACCTAAGCCACACTCTTCCCTAACTTCTCTTAGAGCAGCTGTTTCAAAATCCTCCAGATATTCTAATTTTCCTTTAGGAAGATCCCAAATCCCATTTCTGTAAATCCAAAGGAAGTTTCTATTCCTTATTACAATTCCGCCAGATGCTTCTACAAATTTACAATCAGAATACCAGCTTTGTATACTTTTAAGAGGATTGGTTGTGGTATAATTAAAATGAAACTTATTAATTTTATTATACTTAGAAACTTCAGAAAGGTGATTTATAGTTATATAATTAGTAATACTTTTTTTTGCAGAGAAAATGATCTCACTTTTGCTATCAAAAACTTTATAAATTTGCACAATGAATAATTCTAAAAATAATGCTGCTAAAGTAGCTGATTTTCTTTTAAATATCAATGCAGTAAAATTACAACCATCTAATCCCTTTAAATGGGCATCAGGATGGAATTCCCCAATTTATTGTGACAATAGGAAAATACTTGCATATCCAAAGATTAGAGAATTTATTAAAAATGAATTTATTAGCTTAATTAAAGAATTTGACACTCCAACTTGCATAGCTGGAGTTGCTACTGGAGGCATTGCAATTGGAGCAATTGTTGCAGAAGAACTAGGGCTTCCATTTTGTTATGTTCGTTCTGAATCAAAATCTCATGGAATGAAAAACAATATTGAGGGAGATTTAAAGCTAGAGGATAAAGTTTTTGTAATTGAAGACCTAATCTCCTCAGGGAAAAGCAGTATCAAGGCAGTAAGAGATTTAAAAGAATTTGGTGTTGAAATCACAGGACTTGGAGCAATTTTCACATATGGCTTTGAGGTTTCTGAAAATAATTTCTCAGAAGAATCTTGTTCATTTAAAACATTGTCTAACTACTCTGTTTTACTTGAAACTGCTTTAAAAAATAATTATATTTCTAATGAAGAACTTGAAACATTAGTTAAATGGAGAAATTCTCCTTCTACCTGGACACCAAATGCTTAAAATAAAAAGTGAAGAGTTTACTTTTAATGGTAAACAAGCAGACTGTATGGATTTTCTTTCAGATTTGAATAATTACAAAAACCTTTTTCCAAAAGATAAAATTAAGAATTGGAAATCTGAAGAAAACTATTGTGAGTTTAATCTACAAAATGCCTATACTTTAGAAATATTAAAAGAATCTGTAACAGAAAATGTTGTTTTTTTAAAAAACGGAGTTAAATCTCCATTTTCCTTTGAAATTAAAATTGAAGTTAATGAGAAAAGTAACAATTTATGTTGTGCTCATATTGAAAGTAAAGCAAATGTGAGTTCAGTTCTTAAAACAATTATTGGAAAGCCTCTAAACGAACTATTTAACCATATGGCTTCTAAAATTGAAGAGTCTATTTCAAAAGATTAATCTCCTTTATTTCAAAAGACTTTTTATCTCCATTCTCTAGCTCTAAAACCATTTTACCAAAAGAATCTACTTTGATTAATTTTCCTTTAAAATTGATTTTATTTTTTTCATAGTTACTCCATTGGTTATAATTAAAAAGAAAGCTGTGGTATTGACGGTCTATTTCAAAAAAATCAAAATTTCTAAGTCTAGTAAATTGAGAATCTAGTGAGGAACAAAGAGACTTCAAAATTGAATTTAAATTATAGACTTTAGAGGTTATATTTTTAAGACTTATAACATTCTCTAGACCAGAAAAAACAACTTGGTTAACATTAAGACCAATTCCTATTATTGAGGTAGATAATTTCTCATTTTTCCATTGATTCTCAATTAAAACACCTGCTATCTTACTCCCGTTTATTAAAATATCGTTGGGCCATTTAATGGAAGCTTTTATTCCAGTGATTTTTTCAACACATTCCCTAATTGCTAAAGCAATAGCTTTGCTTAAAAAGAAAATATTTTCAGAATTCAAAAAAGAAGAATCAAAATAAATACTAATCAACAAGTTCAAACCTTTGTCAGATTTCCAAAAAGAAGATCTTTGACCTTTTCCATGTGTCTGAAAGTCTGCCATTATTACAGTTCCAAAACTGATTTTAGTTTCTTTGACTAGTTTGGCAGTATAATTGTTAGTAGAATTAACTGAACTAAGTTTTATGATTTGATTTCCTAGCGATTGGCTTTTCATTTAAATAAATAAACAACAAACAATTCAACAAATCAAATGAATTAACCATAATTAGTTAGTTTTACATTCTATTTAGCTAGTCTTAATAGTATAACATTTAATTGTATGCAGCTTAAAGAAACAATCGTAGAAGGTCTCAAAGATGGAAAAGCAAAGGATGTAGTGTGTATTGATATGAGAAAAGTAAACGGCGCTATTTGCGATTACTTTATAATAGCACATGGAGACTCTGCAACCCACATTGATGGAATAAATAGATCTGTATACAAAAGATGTGTTAAAGATTTAAATGAGAAACCTTGGAAAGAGGAAGGGAAAGGAAATAGCGAGTGGATTCTTATGGATTACGTTAATGTAGTAGCCCATATCTTTTACAAGGAAACTAGATCTATTTACAACATTGAAGATCTTTGGGGAGATGCACCAGTGAA
>Ga0209406_1001846_pt1 | contig 14813 bp, 9 predicted proteins | sample COGITO_mtgs_1204_FD_184808 | JGI IMG/M metagenome (GOLD analysis project Ga0209406, IMG submission 184808) | Pelagic marine microbial communities from North Sea - COGITO_mtgs_120426 (SPAdes) (version 2) | ecosystem: Environmental > Aquatic > Marine > Epipelagic ...
GACCGTCAGAGCATTGGGAGGATGAGCGATTCACGGGTGTCCCTGTCATTGAAGCACCCATGACCTTTCGATCAAAGACGTTTATGGTTTCCATCTTGCCCAATGCAAAAGAGGATGCAATTGAATTTCAAGTCTCAAATCAACGTTTGAAGAAAGCATCAGAATCTTGGAAACCCTATTCACATCCTTTTGAAGTAAGTGCCGATGCACAAATATGGGCGAGAAGTGTAAATGCCAATGGGAATCAATCCAGTGCAGTGTCTCATCAAATTCGCAGGATCAGCCACAACTGGACGCTGGACTTGCAGACTGCGTTTGATCCCCAATACGCGGCAAGCGGAACGAATGCGATGATTGATGGCATCCAAGGCCCACGTCACTATCAAACAGGAGACTGGCAGGGGTTTTGGGGTGAAGACGTGAAAGGAGTGATTGATCTCAAGGAAAATCGGCAAATCACAGCGGTTGAAGTTGGTGCATTGCGGGACATTCGGCCATGGATATTTCTACCACGAGAAGTTCAAATTGAGGTTTCATTAGATTCGCTCGCATGGCGCGTATTTGGCGGGGGAGCCAAGGGCCACGAAAAAGCCGATGATGATGAGGAGGCTTTGGTTCATCGCTTTAAAATTGAAGGAAAAGCGTCTGCCCGCTACATTCGTTTTGAAATCGTCAATTTCGGGCCGCTTCCCGAAAACCACTTGGGCGCTGGTCACCCCAGTTGGACGTTCCTGGATGAAATTGATGTGATTACCGATTGAACATGTCAGAAACGAAGGGGTCAATGAATGAATATTTACTTCAAGCAGGGTTAGCACAGACCACTTTGCATCCGCTCAATCTTCGCGTGCGCCATGCAGCGGGGTCAATCATCACCCTTGAAGATGGCCGCGAACTCATTGATTTTATTTCGGGAATAGGTGTAAGTTCATTTGGACATGGAAACCCTCAAATCACACAGGCGCTGAAGGAGCAGATCGATCTCCACCTTCACGTGATGGTCTATGGGGAAATGAGGCAAGCGTCTCAAGACCGAGCCGCAAAACTTCTTCTGTCCTTGTTGCCTGACGATTTGGACACGGTATACTTTGTCAATTCAGGGGCGGAAGCCGTTGATGGCGCATTAAAACTCGCGCGCAGCAGCACAGGTCGCCAGAAGATCATGGCGGTTGATGGCGGCTACCACGGGAATACCTTCGGTGCATTGACCGTTAGTTCCAACAAAGCACGAAAGGCACCGTTTGAACCCCTGATTCCGGGAGTTGAATTTTTGATTTGGAATGACGTTCAAGCGCTTGATGCGATTGACCATACGTTTGCAGCGGTCATCGTGGAAACCGTCCAAGGAGATGCAGGAATTCGGGTACCGGACCAAGAATGGCTTTCGTCCCTTCGCAGAAAATGCAACGAGACCGGAACATTGCTCATTTTGGATGAAATACAATGCGGAATGGGCCGCACGGGTAAGCCATTCGCATTTGAACATTTCGGCATAGAGCCTGATGTTTTATGCTTGGGCAAGGCATTGGGAGGCGGATTGCCCATGGGGGCATTTGTGAGTTCAAAATCACGAATGAAGCAATTCGCCAATGCTCCTGCATTGAGTCACATCACAACCTTCGGAGGCCATCCTTTGCCCTGCGCATCAGCGGCAGCGGCTTTGCAATTGTTAAAAGACCTGGACTTCCAACACACAGAAAGGTTAGCGCTTCGATTTGAGCAGACCATGTCGGAGCATGATCTCGTGGAGGAAGTGAGGCGAATCGGCGCCTACATCGCCATTGAACTACCCACCGCAGAAGCGGTCAATTTCTGTGTGCATCATGCGCTTTCTGAAGGGCTTTTGATTTATTTCTTTTTGAGCACGCCATGCTCCTTTCGGGTGGCTCCTCCCCTGACCATGGACGAGGCCACCTGGCTCCGAGCCACGGACATTCTCAGTCAAACATTGGATGCCTGCGCCTCTTCCATGCGTTAACGAGAATGGTGCCGAATGAATTCTGCCATCTTGTCAATGGAACGCTTGGCCTCGGGCAAGATATCGGGAAACAGCTGCCACGCGTGAAGTGCAGCAGGCTCGATTCGAAATTCAAAGGGGACCTCAGCTTTGCCCAATTCCTCCGCAAGATGCTCGGCATCATGCCACAGATACTCCACCTTGGACGCCTCCAAGTAAACGGGTGGCCATTCCGCTACAGAGGCCAATATAGGTGAAGCTTTGGGATCAGTGGCGGCATGTCCCTGGAGGTAATGGGTCGCATATTCCAGCATGTCCAAACGCTCAAAAGGACTCCAAAAGGATTGGCTCACGGTATTGCTTCTTGAAGAAGGCCTTAAATCAATCCAAGGCGACAACAGAAGCAAACCTTCCGGAGGCTTGCCCTGCTTTTCTATGACCTCATTCAACAGTGCAGCAGCTAGGTTCGCGCCGGCCGAGTCTCCCATCAACCAAATTCGTCCTTCCTGTTCGCACATTTCATCGTAACAAGCAAGGAGCTCATTGATCGCAAATGGAAAGGGCTTTTCAGGAGCTAGGCTGTATTCGGGGATGTAAATATCCGCTTGGCAATTCTTGGCGAGTGAAGTAGCTAATGCCCGGTGGGTTCGAGCAGAACCAAAAGCGAAACCTCCTCCATGAACCATTAGAATCCGATCAGGGCGATGCTTATCTCGATGCGGTCCAGGCGCACAATAAATCTTAGCCGAAGGAATTCCAGCGAGTTCTATTTGTTCAAATGTTACTCCAAACTGACCGGGATATAATCTAGACAAGCCATCCAGAGTGGCCCGAATTTGCTCAGGTGTCATCTTGATGACATCGCGCCTCCAACTCCGACCCAATTGATGGGTAATGCTTACAAAGCGCTGCGGAATGTTCCAAAGCGATGGGGGCAGCTGCGCCATTATTTTATTGTCGCTTCGTGATTGATTGAAACACCGGATACCGATTTACAGTGCCCTCATAGTTTGCGGAATTCATATGCAACCAATTAAGCTGTGCTCTACTGCTCTGTGCGATCTCAGGGTTGGATGCTTTTGCGGATTCAAAGCGAATGCGCAATTCTGCATTGGATTGAAGCATTTCCAGAGCTGTTTCTTCAAACACGTATGCACTGAAATATTCCTTTTGTTGCATGGCACTATCAAAGAAGTTCCATGTGAAAAAGGAGTCGTGCCCTCGGGGGTCCAATGTTTCAATCAAATAACGAGCTCCTATCTGCTCTGTTGGCACGAGCCAATCTCCTTTGAATAACCGGACCTGCTCGGTACGAAACTCCAAGGAGTCGAGTCGATTGATATGGTGGCCTTCATAGGGAGCGTTCCTAGCATCGAAACCAAGGATGTAAGTTACGTCTAACTCCATAGTCGTATCTGCAGCAAGCTGAGTCATCTCGATGCCATTCCATTGGCAACGATGAACCACTTCCCTCCAGGCTTGTGGTACAACATAGAATTCAGGCAATTGTCCCGTTTCATCTGGCAGGAAACGATTGAACCATGGGATTTGACCTTCCCATGTTTGATCGCGATCATAAGCTAGCCGAATATCACCAGTCACTTGACTCACTTCCCTTCGAGCCGTGTAGCCCTTGAAAGGAATCATTGTTGAATCGGTTGGATCGAGTGACCAATGCACAGGCAACTCGAAAGCGTTTTTGATCCGTTCCGCTTCCTCCGCCCGCAGGCGAACAATATCCGCGGCGTTTTTCGCTGTGAACAGGGCGATGCATCTGATGAGTTCCAATGTTGCCGCGACGCGCCTTGGAAACGGCTTCAGCATATGCGCTTCTGCTGTGAAACCCAATGTACCAAACAAAGTGGTGTATCCGGTGCTGTAACGCGGGGACTCCAAGAACCCAATGATGCCTGACTCCGGCGTTTGATTCCGGGTATTAACGTAAGGAACGATGGATTCACCGCGTCGCTCCATCGCGTCAAAAATATGCGGCTCCATGACCTCCCTGAGGTACGGTCCAATCACAGGGCCAGCTTTGTCAGCCTGGGTGGTGATCAGGGTCATGGCATAGGTGTAATCTGCTCCATTGCTTGTGTGCGTGTCGATGAACACATCTGGCTTGATTGCCTGAAAAAGGGTGACAAAACTCCGTGCGTTTTGGCTGTCCATTTTGATGAAATCCCGATTGAGGTCGAGGTTTCGAGCGTTCCCACGAAAGCCATATTCCTCTGGGCCTTCTTGATTTGTTCGGGTGCAACAATTCCGATTCAATGCGCCACCGACGTTGTACATGGGCACAATCACCACATCCATGGAAGCAAGCAAATCCCGCAATCTCCGTTCGTCATTCAGTATTTCCCTCGCCCACGCAATGGAGGCATCCACACCGCATGGCTCTCCCGGATGAATCGCATTATTGATGAGCAAGCAAGCTTTGGTCCCATTGGCTCCGCGTTCTTTTTGTAATTTACTCAAGTCATTTAAGCTCTTCAGGTCCTTTGCATTGTTACTGAGAACAAAGGCATGAATGGGCCTGCCAACGTCGCTTGACCCCACCTCCAGTAACGACGCGAATTCTGAATCGGCGGACAACGACTGGAAGTTATCGATGGTTTCGCGCCAAGTTGGCGTCACATTGTTCAGGATGTCTGCCGTGGGGTCACTTGTGTAGACCTGGCCATAGCCATGTGCAACGGGCAGCGCCATGATTGCGACACATAGGCATCGAAACGCACCTTTCAAGGACAGCAGCGAGCAAGCAAGGAGAGCTGGTGCATGGTATTTCATTAATTCTCTTTCAATCTTTGCACAAAAGTCGGAACTTTACCGCATGATTCGTTTCACACCGTCATCCAATGCTGAATTAGCGGTAGGTAAGGTGCTTCTCTCGGAACCTTTTTTGAGCGATGCCTATTTCGGAAGAAAAGCCGTGTTGCTCTGTGAGCACAACGATGAGGGCTCTTTCGGTTTTGTCTTGAATAATTTTGTGCAAGTGGACCTGAATGAGTTGCTGGATGAATTGCCAGATTGGGAAGCCAAAATCAGTCTCGGCGGCCCCGTCAAACACAGCAATCTCTACTATCTGCATACCAAAGCAGAGGCCCCAGGTGCCGTGATGGTCATGGACGGATTGTTCATGGGGGGAGATTTCGAATGGTTAAAGTCCGTGATAGATGAGGGAAATGTCGATGAAAGTGAGCTTCGCTTCTTCATTGGCTATGCAGGATGGACGCCCGGTCAACTTGAGTCTGAAATCAAAAGCCACTCTTGGTTTGTGACCGAGACGACCATTGAAAACATCATGGACACCAGGGTTGAAGAAGAAACGCTGTGGAAGCAGTTGATTGAGGACATGGGGGCTGGCTTCGGCCATATTGCAAATGCTCCTTCGGATCCCTCGCTGAACTGAGCGTTGTTCCAAAATCAAGCCTAGGCCTCTAACCGGATGGAGTAGCCGGCGTGGTTGCGGATGTTCAAGGCCGTTCCATCTTCGAAAATAAAGTACTGGCCTTTGATCCCCACAAGTTTCCCTTGAATAGACGGAATCTTGTCTAGCCGGATACTTTTGATTTTTTCAGGATACGAAACCACAGGGTAATGAAATGCCAGTGGAGCGCTGTCTTCGTCAAAGAAACTCTCATAATCTTCTCCAAGCGAATCAAAACAGCGTTCCCTCCATTCGGTAAGCTCCTCCAGATCGGGTTCGACGCATTGCAGCATTTTGCGAAAGTTGGTTTTATCGATCATGATCGATTTTAAGAGCACTTCCAATTCGCCAGCCAATTGCCGATAAGGAACATTGGCGATGACAATAGCCCCAACCGCGCCTTGATCATGCCAACGGTATGGTCGGTTTGTAGCGCGTGTTACACCAACCTTGAATCCACTTGTCTGACTTACATAAACACAGTGCGGCTGGTTGTGATGGGCCTGCTCCCACTCAAAATCACGCAACGCTATTCCTTCATGGATTCGGCTCAGTTCCGGACGTAAAACACTTTCAACCGCGCTTGGTGCATTGAGCCATGCATTGTAACTCATGCCGTCGCCATAGGCCTTCTTAATGGCTTTCCCTGTGACCGTGCAATGGATAGCATTTTGGAAAACGATCGAAATCTCCCTGCCCACTAAATCATTTAGCTCCAAGGACTTAATCGGCTCCAATCCGTTCGCCCCCTCCAAAGAGTAGTCCACAGATTCCGACGAAACTATCGGGCTTTTCGTCTTCATTTTTCGCAAATTACCTACCCATTCCATGCTCCAAAACTAGCGCATATCCAAGCACAGAGTCTATCGCAGCGAGGAAATATCATCGAAAAATCGTATATTGCGATTACGAATAAATTCACACGCATGAAAAACATTTTACTCTTGGTCGGGCTGGCGTTTAGCTTATCAGCCGTTTCACAAACCCTTTACGAAGAAGGATTTGAAGGTTTCGCTGGAGGGGACTACATCTCTTCTTCGAGCAACGTTTGGATTACATGGAGCGGTTCAGGTGACGGGACTGCTGAAGATGCACAAATCTCAACAGATCAAGCTTACGAAGGCGTTAATTCGTTGCATTGCTACGCGAATTCCGCTGCGGGCGGCCCCATGGACGTCGTCCTTACTGCTGGGTTGGACGGAGGTGTCTATGAAGCTTCATTTTGGATGTACATTCCTGACGGATCTTCCGGCTACTACAATGTTCAAGAAGATGTTGCTCCCGGTGTAGGATGGGCATTTGATGTTGTTTTCGCCTTTTCCGGCGACTTTCAAGTTACAGCTGACGCGGCCACAACAGGTTCTGGATCCTTCCCTCTCGACCAGTGGTTCGAAGTGCATCACTTGATTGATATGGACAACGACGTAATCACCCTCACTATTGATGGTGTGGCATTGGATGCGTTCCCATTTGACTCTCCATTTGGTGGGGTTAACTTTTACGGATATGGTGATGGCCAAACTGTAGGCAACTACTATGTTGACGGCATAAACTTGTCAGCTTCTAACCCCTCTTCAATTGTCTCTGTAGATAATGATTTGGCATTCACTTTTGGCCCGAACCCGGCAACCAACTACATCAACGTTCAAGGGCAACCGAACGACGCTTGGATGCGTGTAATTGCTCTCAACGGACAATTGGTGGTAGAAGGCCAACTGAACAACTTGTCCAAAGGCGAAACAATCGAATTGAACCTCGAAGATGGAATCTACTTCCTAGAATTAACGTCGGGCCAAGAACGCTCAACACAACGATTAGTAGTCAGCCACTGATTATAAAATCGCATTCGAAAATTAGAAAGGCCCGCAGTGCGGGCCTTTTTTACGTCCTGATTTTCACATTCGGCATGTTTCTTGTCCCCTATAATTTGTGAACACTTAACCTCAATTCAGTTCGCTTGAGACCCACCTCAATATATTTTTGACCCAGAATATGAAATACTCGCACACCATGAATAGGCTTGTCTTTAGCTCAGTCATCACGTTCGCTTCTATTGCCTTGCTCACTGCGCCGTCAAATGTGAATGCCCAATCTCCTGATTACGTGATAGATGTAACCGTTGAAGGACTCTCCAATGACACGGTTTACCTCGCTCATTATTATGGCAACAAACTGTACTATGCAGATACAGCAGTGACCAGTGCCTCAGGTCAAGTCGTATTTCCAGGTCGGCCATACGAGAAGTGCGGAAAGCATGCCATCGTCATGCCAGGGCCGAAATACTTTGAATTCTTGGCTGTGACGGAGAACATTGTGCTCAAAACCAAAGCGAGTGATCCGACCCGTTTTGTCGAAGTGACTGAAAGTGATGAGAATAAAGTTTTTTACGATTATCTCGGATTTATTCAGGCAAGGAGAAAACTCGCAGGACCATACGAAGCTGTACTGGCTGATTCGACGGCAGCACCAAACGATGTTACAGCAGCAAGGAAATTCCTCACGGATTTAGGGGATGAAGTGTCAAAAGAACAGCAGCGGATCCTGAAAGCTTATCCAGAAAAATTATTTGCCAAGTACCTCAACATGATCATCGAGCCCGAGATCCCAGAGGTGACAGCTCCAATAGCAAATAAACAAGAGTTGCAATACCGGTGGTACCGCGATCACTATTGGGATCGGGTTGACTTTCAAGATCCACGCCTGGTGCATGACGGAAGCTTTCATCAACTATTAGAAATGTTTTGGACGCGCGTTTTGCCGCAAGTGCCCGATTCGATGTTGATCGAGGCCGATCGATTGATTGCTAAGACAGAAGGCAATGATGAAATGTTTAAGTATATCACGCATTTCGTCACCTTTAATTCTGAATCTTCGCAAGTGATGTGCATGGACAAGGTATTCGTCCACATGATCGACACGTATTATGCTACGGGCAAAGCAACTTGGTTGAAGAAGGAACAGCTTAAGAAAGTAATGGATCGGGCCGACGAGCTGCGTGATAGCCAATGCGGCAATCGCATTCCAAACATCATATTGCCTGGTCTTGATCAAAACGAATGGGTTTCGTTGTACGACGTGAAATCAAAATACACAGCGGTCATCATTTGGGAGAGCACTTGTGGACATTGTAAAAAAGAACTTCCAAAATACCGTGACATATATGCTGACTGGAAGGACAAAGGGCTCGAGATCTTTGCCATTGGAAATGATTTTGATCCAGCACCATGGATCGATTATGTCAATGAGAAAGGTTACAATGACTGGATCAACGTGAGTGACAATCCGCTCGTGAATGCGCAGGACAGCGCATCGGTATTAATTTACAACGGAACGACCACATTGAAAAGCCTCAACTTTCGGACAACATTTGACGTATTCGCTACCCCCAAGGTTTTCCTTTTGGATGAGGATAAGCGCATTCTGGCAAAGCAAATAGGTGCTGATCAGATGTTGGATATCCTGGGTAGATTGGAGGCAATGGAGTGACCACATTTCATTCACCAACAAGTACCATTCATCCCCTCCCCGCTGTCACGCTGAAACTCCTGCAGCTTTGTCCCCACACTGGATGATCAGACCCAAGTTTCGCTTACGTCTCATGCTTTGCGCACGCATTCGCATGCGTCAATAGATTGAGCCGAGTTAGATCAATGAAAAAGGCCCACCCAATTGAATGGGCAGGCCTTTTTTGTTCTGTTTTCGTTTTCGGATCAATCAGCACATGGCAATCCGAATGAGCTCAACAGGATCAACAAGTCGGAAGTACCGACAATGCTATCCAAATTCAAGTCACCCAAGCATGCTGGCGAATAGTCACAAGATCCGTCGTCATTAATTGCATCTGCATCATAGCTCGTTGCATTTGGATTTGTACATCCCGCTGCATGTGATGCATCGGCAACAATCAACTGTCCAGCTTCGCTGGTGTTTCCACAGATATCAGTGGCAACATACACACGTGTAACACTGTAACGACCGTCGTTCAAACGTCCCGCATAGTCTGAGAAACTCGTGCCCTCCATGCCGGTATCATCTGATGCTCCGGTCAAGAAGTCAGTCGTAGCCCACTCTGCAATGTCAGCAGCTGTTTCAACCATCCCGCTCAAAGAGATCACAGGAGCGTTGAATTCACCTACACAGCCTGTTGGCTCATCAAAATCACAGTTCCCGTCGTTGTCGCTGTCTGTGCAAATCGTCGCATCGCAATCGTCCCATCCTTCAGGAATGTACGTGCAGGTGACGTTGTTGCTCAACGTCGCAGTTGCATCGTAGTTGCAAGCAGATTCGATGGTGCAACCCGCACACGTCTCATATTCACAGCTTCCATCGTTCTCAGTAGCCGCAGGATTAAAGTTGCAAGCGTCATCGTCATCACAACCAAACACTTCGATTTCATCGCAAACGCCGTCTTCATCTTCATCAGTCAAGCAATCTCCATTGCAATCGAGGTATGACTCACTAGGATATGTGCAAGAACCATCAGAGTCGGTTGCAGCTGAATTGTAATTGCATGCTCCAGAGTCGGTGCATCCTGCAACTTCATCTTCGTCGCATGTTCCGTCCCCATCGGTGTCATTCAAACAGGCTCCATCGCAGTCAAAATGAGATGCGCCGTAGAGGTCTGATGGGTACAAACATTGAGAAGGAACGTTTGTAGTCGCTTCGTCATCATAGTTGCAAGCTGTATTGTCCATGCAACCCTCGCATGATGTAAAGTCACAACCTGCATTATCTGTTGCTGTGCTATCATAGTTGCATGCATTGGCAATCATACAGCCAGAAATTTCATTTTCGTCACAAGTCCCATCATTGTCAACATCGTTCAGGCATGCTCCAGAGCAGTCAAGACCGGCACTTGCATAGGTGCATGAGTCATCACTATTCGTAGCAGATGCGTTGTAGTTGCAGGCAGATGCATCGATGCAACCATCGACTTCATTCTCATCGCAAACACCATCAAGATCTGCATCGTTCAGGCAATTGCCTGAGCAGTCCTCACCAGATTCAGGGAAAAGGCAAAGAGCAGGCGCATTCTGCGTTATCGAAGCATCATAGTTGCAAGCTTCGGTGTTAAGACATCCAACACATGAAGTGTAATCACAACCCGTGTCATCAGTGGCTGTGGAATCGTAGTCGCATGCATTGACATCCGTACAGCCTGGGATTTCCAAATCATCGCATACACCATCATTGTCGGCGTCTGCTAAGCATTCTCCGTCACAATCGTAGTACGCTGCTTGATAAGTGCAATCTCCAGCATCTGTAGCAGTAGCGTCGTAATTACAGGCCGTATTGTCTTGGCATCCAGCAATCTCGAATTCATCACACACGCCATCCAAGTCGGAATCATTTATGCACCCGCCAGAACAGTCGTAGCCGCTGGCTGCGTATGTACATGAAGCTGGGTCATTGATGGTCCAAGTAACATCGTAGTTGCATGCACTAGGAATCAAGCAACCGGCGCAAGATGCATATTCACAACTTGCGTCATCTGTAGTAGCCAATGCATTGTAATTACACGCACCAGCATCCATACATCCTGTGTAAGTACAAGATCCATCGTCATCGGTAGCGCTTGAATCATAATTGTCGGCAGTGTTATCAGTACAGCCCCAGCAATCAAAATCACAAGTGGCTGGAGAATCGACTGTGAAGTCAAGGCTGAAGTTGCAAGCATCATCGTTCATGCAACCAACACATGAAGTGAAATCGCAATCTCCTTCTGCCAAAAAATTACAGGCCCAAGGAAGTTGGCATGTTGTGACCATTCCCAATGGAAGTGGACTCGCCGGCGCATCCCCTGGACATGGAACTCCACAAGCGCTCAGGTCTGCCGTCTCATAAGGCGCATAGTTACAACCCCAAGAGTCAAGGCAATTGCCTTCACTGTCGAATGTTGCGCAGTAGTTGCAACCTGAACCGGCAATTGTCCCAGCACAGGCATCATCGTCATGAACATTAGCCGTTGGATCGTAGTTTGAATCGTTTGTAGTTGTGCAACCGGAAACCTCAACGTTATCGCAAATTCCATTGTTATTGGTGTCGCCAGAAATGACAGTACCACTGTCATCCGTTGCACAAGAATCACATGTACCTGGTATGTTGCACGTTCCAGCGTCCGTGGCATTCACATCAAAGTTGCACGCTCCGCTGTTCATGCACCCAACGACTTCCAATTCGTCGCAAACGCCGTCTTCATCGCTATCGTTCACACAGTTGTCCGAACAATCATAATAAGTTGCTGCGTATGTGCAACTTCCATCAGTTGTATTTGCTGATTCATTGAAATTGCAGGCAGATGCTTCCAAACAGCCGTAAGTAACAGCCACACAAGACGAGTCATCCACATTTGCTGCGCTGTTGTAGTTGAAGGCACTTAGGTCCGTGCATCCACTAACGATGGTTTCTCCAACACAATCGCAATTGGCGTCAAATGTATCGTTTACAGTTCCGCTGTCTGTATCGTTACATGCATCACCTGGGTATTCGCAATCACTTGCATCCGGAATGCTGTATGATGCGTCGTAAGTGCAAGAGAATAGTTGAAGAGTTTCGTTAAAATTCACCATGCAACCTTTGCACGACTCCCATTCACATGCAGTATTCGTTGATGATCCGTCCCAATTGCAAGGCTCGTAGCCATTTTGCAATTCCGATTTTAGGCATAAATCACCTACTGTAGTCACTGAACCCGCTGGTTCGGACCCTGCACAAAAATCTCCTGCAGAAATCTCTCCTATTCCATCACCGTCGGTATCCGTGTAATATGTTAGCACGTAGGTGCAAGCAAGATTGCTGTTGTCAGCATAATTGCAAGCCGCTGTGTCGATGCAATTGTCAGTGCTATCACAAATTCCATCCGCGTCTGTGTCTCCATTTACAACCGACCCGGTGCCATTTGTAGCTCCAGAACATGTGTCACATGCTTCTGTAGCGAAGTCACAAAGAGTGCTGTTGTGAATTAAGCCTGAGCCATTGTTAAAGTTGCAAGCATCTTCGTTCAAACAAGCACCGCAAGATGTGTATTCACAGCTTCCGTCATCTGTGTTCGCAGAAGCGCCATCATAGTTGCAGGCCTCATCATCTGTACAACCCGAAACAATGGCGACACAACTTCCATTCACATTGGTGTAGCCAGACAAACAATCTCCGTTGCAATCAGCATTTGCATTCGCATATGTGCAAAGGGTGTTGTCAGCATCCGTCGTTACCGTATCGTCATAGTTGCAGGCTGAATCATCTTTACAACCCGAAATCTCGTCTTCATCACAGATGCCATCTTGATCCACATCAGACACACAGCTTCCGTCGCAATTGTAATGGTCAGCTCCCCACAAGTCTACAGGGTAATTGCAGGCTGCAGTGTTGGCGATCGTTGCTGAGCTGTTGTAGTTGCAAGCTTCTTGCACAGTACATCCAGAACACGAAACGTAGTCACAACCCCCATCCGTTGTAGCAGTACAATCAAAATTACAAGCTGCCTCGTTTTGACATCCAACTACTTCATTATCGTCATAAACGCCATTTCCGTTTGCGTCTGCCACTAAATCTCCCTCTGCAGTGGTTTCCGATTGAACGTACACCGTAATCTCATTCCAAAGTTTGCGGTTGCCGCAGTTGTCTTTGATTTCGATTGCGAACGTGTAATACCCTTCGGTAGTTGCATCGAAAGGTGTTGATGTATTGTTCAGCGCTTCAATTGAAGCGTACGCAAGGTTTGTGTTGATGCCAAAAGAAGAAACGTTGGCGGACGAAGTTAGGATGTTGTTATCCAGCTCATCGCCAATGTTAATCGCCAGCAAGTCCTCTTCAACGTATCCAAAGCATGGATCAAAGTCCAGGTGAACAATAACGTCTACACTGTCAAATGCTCCAGCATTCAATCCGGCATAGGCGATGATATTCCACTTGGCATACGGACCCGCCCCGGCTGCTCCGTTTTGCGAATCCGGGCTGTAGCCTGGCTCAACGAAATAGGCATTCCCCGAGGCAGCCGTGTTATCGTTGGGTGCAGTTGTATTGCGCAATTTGACACCTAAGAAGGTGGTAATGTCACTGTTGCTTTGAATGCAAAGATTGTTATCTGAAACACCTGTTCCTAGACTAAAGTTGGCCGTATTCAGACCATCCAAGTATTCCTCGGTGGTTGAAAGATCAGCTTGAGTCAGTTGTGATCCAAATCCAGAATAAGAAACTGGAGAAGGTTCAGAGCAAAGCTGCGCAGAGAGCGCAATTGGAATTGCCAAAAGGAGGGATAGGAGAACTCGCATGAAGTGAAAATAAAATAATTCAACTATAAAGTTACGAAAAAATATTCGACGAACTAAAATAAATTGTTGTTCAAGTAAAATAAATCTTCTTTCTAGCTCCGTTATCTACGCATATCGTTGACAAAGGTTGCGTTTTTTTTAAAAAAATTTCGGAAGAACTATGCTGTTTTTCAGAGGTTTGCAATTCGGAGGGTTCTATAACGTACCTTTGCACCATTAAGTTTATTTATTGTGAATATTTTTGTAGGAAACCTAGCTTGGGGCGTCGACGACGTAGCCTTGCAAGAAGCGTTCGAAGCTCATGGAGAAGTCGAACGTGCCAAAGTCATCCATGACCGCGAAACCGGAAGGAGCCGTGGTTTTGGTTTTGTAGAAATGCCTAATCAAGAAGAAGCCCAGGCGGCTTTGGAAGCGATGGAAGGCAAAGATTTGATGGGTCGCGAGATCCGTTGCAATGAAAGCGAAGCGCGCGAGCGTCGTTGATAAAAATTGCTTTAGAGTATCAAAAAGGGAGGCATTCGTCTCCCTTTTTTTATGTTTTTTTTTTCAAACTCACTGATAGTTCAGCAAAATTCTGCAAGATGTGGCTCTATTCATCGCACTGTAAACCGAAGTAACTCAAAAACATTAGTAAATCCGCAGTTCCTCTGATCCCATCCGAATTCAAATCACCAACACAAGTGGCAGGCTCAAGCCCCTCCTCTTCATTACAGAAAAAACACAGTCCTGAACTAATCGTCGCCTCTGAATTAAAGTTGAGCGCATTTTCATCCATGCAGCCAATGCACGTGTAATAGCAAGCTCCATCGTCTATGTTGGCCATTTCATTGAAATTACACGCATCGGGATACGTGCATCCTAGAACTGGACTGATGCAGCTGCCGTCGTCTTCAGTGGCCTCATTATTATAATTACTGGCCGAAGGCTGTGTGCAGCCATCCACTTCAAAAGCGTCGCAAATTCCATCCGCGTCCGCATCGGCAATGCAATCTCCGTTGCAGTCGTATCCCGAATCGGAATACACACAATAACCCGCTTCCGTAGCTGAGGCGTTGTAATTGCACGCGGATGCATCCAAACATCCCGTGATTTCGGATTGGTCGCAAACGCCGTCCTCATCCACGTCAAACAAGCAATTGCCCGCGCAGTCCAGTCCTGA